>Ga0255393_10098_pt1 | contig 12613 bp, 13 predicted proteins | sample ANMaggSeSYBR01C8_FD_182122 | JGI IMG/M metagenome (GOLD analysis project Ga0255393, IMG submission 182122) | Sediment cell enrichment communities from methane seep in Santa Monica Basin, California, United Staets - ANME aggregate JGI... | ecosystem: Environmental > Aquatic > Marine > Cold seeps >... | reverse complement strand
AAAACCGTCAAAAATGGAATTCCAATTGAAGAACCTGACCTGCGAGTGCTTAACGTATTTATATTCCACCGGGTTGAATGGTCTTCTTTTTTCAATTTGAGGCTGATGGCGAGTGCTTAAATATATTAGAAAAGTTATTACTGATGATTCAGGGAAATTTGAATTTAAAAATTTAGCTAAAGGAAAATTCTACCTTTATTCTCCGATTGTTTATGAGATTCCCAATCCGAATGGAGGACATACAAAGACGAATGCTTATGTTTACAAAACGGTTCGTATTAAAGAGGGCGAAGAGTTGGAGATTATTTTAAAGAAGTAGTTAAACGATATTAAAGGTCTTCAAGCTGTTGATATGTTTTCTTGGGGGATTTTTAGCCTGAAATATTCTTTCGCCAAGACACAAAGGCACAACGTTTTAAAAAACAAAATATAAGAATGTTATTCATAAATTAATTACATAAAACTGAGTTTAAAATTCAATTAGCTTCTATCTCATTGTTTCTTCGTGTCTTGGTGTCTTTGTGGCAAGTATTCATGAATAATCCAGGTTAGATATTTATTTAACAATCAGAGAATACCAATCATACTGACCTTTTTTATTTACATATTTTAAAATCAATTGCGGTGCAGGAATTGTTTCCTCTGATATTTCTATTGCCTCAAATATTCTTTTTTCAACATAATCTGACGAGATTTTCAGTGAGTAATGAACTTCAACCAGAGATTCGCCTTTTTCAACCGGATCGCCAACCTTCTTGTTAAGAATTATTCCAGCTTTATAATCAACAGAATCTGTTATTTTTTTTCTTCCGGCACCAAGCTCCCTTGCGAGCAAACCAATTTTTAAAGCATTAACAGAATGAACAAATCCATTTTTATTGCTGACAATCTTCTTCCTGATGCGACTAACAGGATATAAATCGGGATTTTCAATAATTGACAAATCTCCGCCGTGCACTTTTACCAGTGTCAGAAATTTTTCATAAGCAACTCCGGAACTTAGCAATCCTTCCAATTTCCTTTGAGCCGAAAAAACATCATCTTCCATTTTAGCCTGACGAAGCATTTCCGCTCCCAGCGCCAGGGTGACCTCCACTAAATCTTCAGGTCCATTTCCTTTTAGAGTATCAATTGCTTCCCGGGTTTCAAGCCAATTGCCAACCGCATATCCCAATGGCTGATCCATATAAGTCATTAAAGCAGATGTTTGAAGATCAAATTTTTCACTAATCTCGATTAATCTTTCAGCCAATTCCAATGCTTTTGAGGCAGAAGTAAAAAAAGCGCCGTTACCGGTTTTTACGTCCAACACTAACGCCTTTGCACCTTCGGCTACCTTTTTGCTGATAATACTCGCAACCACCAAAGGTATTGATGGGACAGTGCCGGTACTGTCTCGCAGGGCATACATCTTGCGATCAGCAGGAACTATTTCTTCAGTCTGACCAATCATTGCGACGCCAATTTTTTCAACCTGCGCTGCATATTCTTTTAATGTTAAATTAGTTCTGAAGCCGGGGATTGCTTCCAATTTATCCAGAGTACCCCCGGAATGTCCCAACCCTCTGCCCGACATCATGGGAACTGCCAAACCGGCACACGCCATAAGAGGAGCAAGTATCAGCGAAACCTTGTCACCGACTCCGCCGGTACTATGCTTATCAACAGGGAATCTATTTAGATGGCTAAAATCTACTCTGCTTCCGGACTCAATCATCAATTTTGTTAATAAATAATTCTCTTCAAAAGTCATTCCTTGAAAATAAATTGCCATTAAAAGTGCGGACATTTGATAGTCGGTTACCTCTCCTGATACAAACCCATTTATCATGAAACGAATTTCTTGCGCTGATAATTCGTGCCCGTCTCGCTTTTTAACAATAATCTGTTCTGCTGTCATAAAATAATTTTCCCTGTTAAGCATTTTTTTAAGATAAGTGACCGTTACCTTTAAGGTGACGGTCACTTTTAGCAATTGCCTTCAACAATTTTCACACTGGCGCTTGCGCCGATCCTGTTTGCACCAGCTTTTATCATCTTAATAGCTGTTTGCGTATCTCTTATTCCGCCGGCTGCTTTCACACCCATTTCTTCTCCGACTATTGATCTCATCAATGCCACATCTTCGACAATTGCTCCTGCCTTATTAAAACCAGTAGAAGTTTTTACAAAATGAGCGCCTGCTTTTTTAGCTATCTCACAGACGCTTTTCTTTTCCTGATCAGTTAGCAGACAGGTTTCAATTATAACTTTAACTTTTACATTATCTCCGGCAGCAAATACCACTGCCCTAATATCATTTTCCACATATTCATAATTTTTAGCTTTTAACATTCCAACAGAAATAACCATGTCGATTTCCTGTGCCCCATTTTTGACAGCATTTTCTGTTTCCATGGCTTTAATTTCTGTTGTATTTGTTCCTAACGGGAAACCAACAACTGCACAAATTTTTACCTTTGAGTTGGCAAGCAGCTCGCTGCAAGTTTTTATAAATACCGGGTTAACACAAACCGAGGCGAACTCAAATTGCTCTGCTTCTTGGCATAATTTTTTCACGTCATCAAAAGTCGCTTCTGGTTTTAATAATGTATGATCGATATATTTTGCTAATTTTTTTATTTCAACATTTATTTTTTCCGGCACTATCATTATCCTATAGTTTTATATATTGTACTACAAGTTAAATCATTGTTTTTTAAGCACGAAAATTTTCAACGCAAAGTTCGCAGAGTAGCCGCAAAGGACGCCAAGAAAATATAAATTAAACTTTTTCTTGAGACTGATTTTTGGAATATCTCCTTAATAATGTTCCATATAAAAATTATTTACTTTATACTTTGTGTCTTCGTGTCTTGGTTACGAGAGAGTTTTTAAGCGCGAAACGATTATTTTTTGCCAGCAATGTTTTCAATTTCTTTAATAAATTTAAAACCAAGTGCATCTGCCTGTTCTGCTGTTTTTGCTTCTGCATAGATACGAATTATGGGTTCAGTATTAGAAGGTCGAATATGTACCCATTTATCAGACCAGAGTATTTTAACTCCATCGGTCGTATCAATTTTTTGTTTTTTAAACTTCTTTTGAATTTCTTTTATAATCGAAGTTACATCCAACCCTTTTAACTCAATTCTGTTTTTAGATTGAAAATACTGTGGCAACGATTTATGCAGTTGTGAAATTGTTCCACCGAATTCGGCTAATTGCTGTAAAGTTAAGGAAATTCCCAATGGCGCATCACGACCCAAATGCAGATCAGGCAGAACTACACCGCCATTTCCCTCGCCACCGATAGCAGCTTTAGATTGTTTTATTGTTTTTGTCACATAAACTTCACCGACTTTTGTGCGCAATACCTCGGTATTATATTTTTCGGCTATTTTGTCTATCGCTTGAGTAACAGATGCATTTACCACCACCGGACCATTTTTCTTTTTAAGCACATAATTTACAGCCAAAACCAGTGTATATTCTTCGCCAAGCGGTTCTCCTCTATCAGACACGATTGCCAAACGGTCAACATCCGGATCAACAGCAAAACCAATATCCGCTTTAACTGATTTAACTTTTTCACACAGTTCAGTAATATTTTCCGGCAATGGCTCTGGCGTGTGCGGAAATAAACCGGTTGGTTCTTCATTAATAAAAACTGCTTCACAGCCTAATTTTTCCAAAAGAGATGGCAAAATTGTTCCCCCGGCTCCATTGACACAGTCCACCACAACTTTAAACTTTTTTTGGGCAATTTCTTCAGGTGAAATGAGTTCTAATTTTAATATCGAATTAATATGATCTTCTATGGCATTTTCATAATATTCTGTTTTTCCCACCTGATCCCATGATACATTTTGAAAATTATTATCTTCTACATTTTCAAGAACGCTCTTACCCTGGGCTTCATCTAAAAACAACCCGGAGGCAGAAATTAATTTGAGCGCATTCCATTCAATTGGATTGTGGCTGGCTGTTATCGCAATTCCACCGCGTGCTTTTAATTTTTCAACCGTCATCTGGACGGTGGGCGTCGGACAGACACCGATATCAATTACATCACACCCGGAAGCCATGAGTCCGGCAAAAACAGCATGCTTCACCATAGGTCCGGTTACCCGGGAATCTCTTCCAACGACTACCTTTCCATTTCCCATGTATGTACCAAATGCCTGTACAAATTTTATTATTGTCTGTGGAGTAAATCCATCCCCGACAACGCCTCTGATACCCGAAATGCTGACCATTAGCTTTGACACATCAACCTCCATTATGTTATACATTAATTAATTTTTATCAACAACATTGCCTGTTCAAACCTTCAAGGTTTCCTGAACTTAAAACAAAAAGTTGCGTGGCTAAAAAATATTCCTTTTCTGTGGGAGTTCTCCACCAGGGTGGATGGGAGAAAAAATTATTACCAATAAATAGTTATTAAAACTATTGATTTTTTTATCAAAAATCAACAATTATTTATTTTATTAAAAATATATTCTTTAGTGGGGATTAGAAGTTAAATCGATTTTTTTAATATTAGTTATTCAGGCTTTTGAAGGTTAAGCACTTTCCAGAGACGTTCGTCAACACATTGGGGGACGTCTGATTTTTCCCTGTGTTTATATAAATAAACGACCTTCCGTATCGAATCAACATGGGCACAACATTTGGGACAGTTTTTTAAATGTTCTTGAATTTCCTGACACAATGAGCTATTAATATCTTCAGATAATTCATCACAAATCTGTTGCAGGGTTTTTAAGCAGTCTTTTTTGCTCATAATATTAATTCCACATTTCGGCTAATTTATTTCTCAACACTATTCGAGCGCGGTGTAAATTTGATTTTACTGCCGGAATTGACACATCTAACATTTCCGCAATTTCTTTGAGAGATAAACCTTCAATATCTTTTAATACAAAGGTGGTTCTGTAATTCTCGGGAAGCTTCTTGATGGCAATATCCATTTTTTGTTTCAGTTCTTCGTTCAACAAATCACCTAAAGGATCTTTTCCTAATGAACGAACAAAGTTAGAATAATCCTTATCTTCATCCTCGATGTTTCTTTCAAATGTTTGCTGGCGTCTTTTTTTAACGCGCAATCTCATCAGCGCCTGATTGGTGGCGATTCTATAAATCCAGGTAGAAAGTTGAGACTTCTCCTGGAAATTGGGCAATGCTTGCAGCACTTTTAAAAACGTTTCTTGCAACACGCCTTCAGCAGCATCTTCATTGCCCAACAACTTCAAGCCAAGATTATAAACCATTTTCTCATAAGTTTTTACAATCTCGGACTGAGCTAATCGGTCTCCATTTTTTGCACGGCGTATTAATTCTTTTTCAGAAATTTCCATCAATTATCTTAATCCTATTCTTCCTAAAATTGAATAGTGAAATTAAAAAAATTAATCGAAAAAAACAAGGTTTATTTGATGAAAATTTCAGATTTTATTTAATCTTCTATAATCTCATAGTTATATTCTATTTCAGCAGTTTTGCTGAGCATGGCAGAAGCTGAACAATATTGCTTGCCGGACAACTCAATTGCCCGCTCAACATCACGTGGTTTTATATTTTCCTTATCGCCGTAAATGTTAAAATTAATTTTAATTTTTGTAAACACTTGCGGGTGTTCTTTAGCTCGCTCTGATTCTAATTCAATATCGACTTTTTTAAATGGCACTCGTTTCTTTTTCAAAATTGAAATTACGTCCATTCCTGTACAGCCACCGAGTCCAATCAACACCAGTTCCATCGGTTTTGTTGCGGCGCTATTTCCGCCAACTTCCTCATTAGCATCCATAGTTACCCAGTGATTTGAGCTGGCTCTGCCAATCAAACTTAAACCGTCAACCTGTTTTATTTCTACTTTCATACTTTTCCCTCTTTATCAAAAACGAATATTTATCAATTAAATCTTCAATCAAAATATTTTTTGAAATATATTCAGTCATTAAGTTTAGTCTTCAAATTTTTTTTCGATGAGTTCATCTATGCGCCTCTTTAACAAATTGAGTGCTGTCTTATCGCCGCTTCCTTGTTGCAATTCAAAACAAATTGTCGTTTTTAAAAGATCAGCCACTTTGCGGTCACAGCAGGCATTTATTCGCTCTTCAATAGAGCCGCAATATTTTTTAATACTTCCTTCAGTTTTACTCATAACTTACCGTCTCCAGCAATTTGGATGATTTGAGACGGAAAAAGATTCATGCTATTCTTTTCTTTGTAGAATAATATTAGAGATAAATATTAGGTTGTCAGTTGGTTTTGCTTTAAGTATATTTACTTAATTGGTGTGATTAGTAGTTGTCTTTTCTGAAGTTGGTTCTGCCAGTATGTTTTTCTAAAACCCTCTATGCAGCCCCAATTCTTTTGCCGTATTGATAACCGCACGATATTCACTATGCGTAATCGAACGATTAATTTGATCATCACCATTCGCTTTAAAACAAGGTCTGTATTGCGACATTATATTAACATAACTTTCAGTTGAAAGATTTGCAGCAATAAATTTTAAAATCGCTTTTGAACCAGAAACATCGTTGGGCATAACCAGATGTCTGATCAATAATCCGCGATAGGCTGCTCCATGTTCATCCAATTTTAAAACACCGACCTAGCGCTGCATTTCTTTTAACACTAATTTTAAAATCATAAAATAATCTTTCGCATTGGCGTACTTTTGAGCATAATTTGAAACAGAAAATTTAGCATCCGGCATATAAATATCAACAATTCCATCCAGCAATTTTATAACTTTCAGCGATTCATAGCCGCCGCAATTCCAGACAATTGGAAGGTTCAATCCCATTTCAATTGCTTCGGGTAAAGCAGAAATTATCTGTGGAGCAAAATGAGTCGGAGTTACAAAATTGATATTATGACAACCCTTTTTCTGTAAATTTAGCATAAGATACGCTAACCGGGTCTCAGAAATTTTTTCACCATCTCCCTGGTGACTGATGTCATAATTTTGACAAAAACTGCAACGCAAATTGCAATGGGTTAAAAAAATTGTTCCTGAACCAAAACGACAGACCAGTGGGGGTTCTTCACCAAAATGCGGGAAAACGCTGGCAACTTTCAAATTGGCGCCAGCTTCACAACAACCCAATTCTCCAGATAACCGATCCACTTTGCAGCGGCGAGGACATAATGTGCACTGGTTTAAAATTTTATTTAATCCAGCGATGCGATTGTTTAATTCTCCAGACTCGTATAGTTTTAAATAGGCAGGTGGGGCCATTTTATTTTTCATTTTTAACAATAAATAAAAATACCATCCTCAAAGGTATTGAGGATGGTATGTAATTATATAATAAAAAACTATCCGTAAATTTCAAGAGCTACGATTATTCCGAAGATTTTTCTTCTTCTACTTTCTCTTCTGTTTCTTCGCTTTCATCTTCATCATCTTCTTCCTCTTCCCTGTCTTTTCGTTCTAATAGATTTTCATCGTCTTTTTTCTTTCTTAAAATCAAATATGTAACCGTATTACCGACATTAAACGAGGCTAATCCATAAGAAACGATAAATCCGCCAATTATCAAAATCCAGATGGCGAAAATATATGAAGCGACAATTTGATAACCAGGAATTGCTAACGGATCGAATTCACGACTGAAATATATCCAGCTTGAATAATTGCAAAAAACTGAGTTCATCCAGGCGATGGAATTCATAACCCATACGCTTAACAGGTACATTCCGTGAGATGAGATATTCACAAAATCAGCGCCCATTGTATTGGCAAAAATCCTGTCCATTACAATAAATGCTTTTTTAGCGATAAACGCAAAAACAAAAAAGCCAACTACTGCCATTGCGGCTGATAAAACCTGGTAGAAAATTAATCGCCACGGTTGCGACCAAATGATTGAGAATGATTGGAATACGGCTTCAAAAGCGTCGTCATCGGTCGTAGCAATAATTGCTGGAGCCTGAATCATTGCAGCAGCAAATACCAACACTAAAAATACAACAACAAGCGCAGCAATAAACCAAAGTGGAGTGAACAGTGTCAAACCTAATTCACCAACATAAGGTATTGTTCCCAACCATCCGATAATTGCTCCACCAAAAGCAAATAAAGCAATCATAATTACAATCGCTATCGGGGATAGTAGAACAGATCCGGCTTTTTTGGCAGCGAATCTAAAGGACTCTCGCCAAGTGTAAAAATTGTTGCCCTTAGCCATCATGTAAGTTGCTCTTGATACTGCTGTAGCTGTTACCAAATAAACGGCTACTAACCAAAAGACGCCGACAACAAAAATTATTATACTGTACCAATTTGTTGATTCTGAAAACAAACAGGGCAGCAAACCATACTTGCTCCAGCTTATTGAAAGCGCAACGCCAGAAGTTAAAAAACTAACGTAAGTAAGAACAAGATACCCCAAAAATCCAACAACGATTCCCACAAATTGAATCCAGATTCGTTGCAGACTTAACGCCAATCTTGGCGATTTAAAAACATCCCGTGCATCAAAGCGCATCTGTTGCATGTTTACCTCCATGAATTATTTATTATTTCACAGTGCTGTTAATTACTATTAACAATAATTTATCTTGTTATATTAATAAATATTATCTAAATAGTCAAGTTATTTTTATGTGATTTTGAGATAGATTATTAAGGAAAATTTTATTGTTTTTATTTTCTGTGGAAGTTCTAATCCTGTGGGCGATTTTTTGTTTCTAAAAGTTAAAATTATGACCGCTTGTGGTATAACAAGCGCCAAATTTCAAACCCCAATATCGAAAAACTAAATTCACTTTTAACGAGTTTGTTTACGGTGTAAAATTTTAATTATTCAGTTATTACATTAGTCAATTAATGGTCTGCTTTCTTCCCAGTACCTTTCTCTCCATTTTCAGCTTGTTCTTTAATTAACAGTACCTGCACAATTCTATTTCTATCAATTTTTTCTATGACAAATTTATACGTTCCATATTTTATTTCTTGTTTATTATCAGGAACAGAGCCGATAAGATCAAAGATAAAACCGCCCAGGCTTTCATAGCTTTTATCAATTGGCAGATTCAAGTCTAATTCTTCATTCAATTCATCAAGATCAATTTTTGCGTCTATTAAAAAATGATTACCATTGATTTTTTTGTAAAGAGGTTTTTCGATATCATATTCGTCTTGAATTTCCCCTACAATTTCTTCAATTACGTCTTCTAAAGTTATCAGTCCGGCTGTGCCGCCATATTCATCTACAACAATAGCCATGTGTTGTTTTGCCGCCTGGATTTCGCTTAACAGTTCATCAAGACGTTTACTTTCAGGCACAAACATAGCGGGTCGAGCTAATGAAGCAAGGTCAACATTTTTGTCTTTATCACTAATAAATGGCAGCAGCTCTTTAGCGTGGATAATGCCCAGAATATTATCGACTTTTTCATCATAAAGCGGGATACGTGTATGACCTTTGGAATGAATTATATTAATAAGCTTCTCTAATGATGTCGCTTTTTCAACGCAAAGCATATCAATTCTCGGTATCATCACTTCTCTAACTGTAGTCTTAGAAAATTCAAAAATTGAATGAATCATTTCCTTTTCATCTTCTTCCAGGGCACCTCTTTCTTCGCTAAACTCGATCAAGGTTTTTAATTCTTCTTTTGATAACAGGTGCTTTTTTACCCGGGTTGCTAAAAATCCTGAAAAAAGTTTTGGGAAGTTGTCTAAGATAATCACAATGGGAAATAAAAATATATTAATTATGCTTAATGGGATAGAAACAGCAGCGGCGAATTTATATGGACTTTTTACTGCAATTACCTTCGGAGTTAGTTCACTAAAAATTAGCAGTACTAACGTTACAACGACAACCTCACACAATATTGCAAGGTTCTGAGCAAACTGAAAATAGACGGCTAAATCGGATGCCAATAAGGCTGCAACACTGGCGGCAGAAACATTTACGATAGTGTTGCCAACTAAAATAGTTATTAATAACCGGCGCGGTTTCTTCAACAGCCTTACGATTCGAATTGAATTTTTTGAAATGCTGTCTTTCAGCCCGTCAATCATTTCTCTCGATAGCGAAAAATATGCTGCTTCGGAACCGGAAAAAAATGCGGAAAATAAAATAAGCAGGAAAAAAAATATAACCTTAAAAAGAGACTCTATTTCCAAAAACGAATCATCCTCCTTTATCGTTGTTACTCAATAATAAGTAATAATCTTCTTTTTCTGTCATCAATTGTTTTTCTTCATTAGCGCTGTCATTATAACCGATTAAATGTAATAAACCATGAATTACAATTCTAAACAGTTCATTTTCAAATGTTACATTGAAATCCTTTGCCTGCCGTTCAACCTGTTCAACATTGGCATAAACTTCCCCCTCCCAAAATCCCACTTCCACATCTTTTTCTAAAACAAAACTCAGTACATCTGTGGTTGAATCTTTTTGTAAAAATTGCTTATTTAATTTTATAATTTGTTTATCATCTATTAAATTAATATTTATTACTGACTCAGATATACCTTCCCCGGTCAACACTAATTCAACTATCCTGCGAAGTGAAACTTTATTAATTTGACATTTTGATACTATATTTTCGATAGTAATCTCATGCTTCAACTTTTTTTTCCTTAATTTTCTTTTCTTTTGTCGGCGTTAGTTTTTCATCTTGATCAGGATATTCAATTCTCGTATGAAATGTTCCCAGCAAAACTGTCTGAAAACTATCAATGATTTTGGTTAAATCCCTTAGCGTTAATGGACATTGCTCTAATTCTGATTCTTTGAATCTTTCCTGGACGATTGAAATCACCAATCCTTTAATGCGACTGGCAGAAGGGTCTTTGAGAGTTCTGGCAGCAGCTTCAATTGCATCAGCCAGCATAACGATTCCTGTCTCTTTAGTACTGGGCTTGGGTCCTGGATATCGGAAATTGGATTCGTCAATATCTTCTTCATTACTTTTTTCCAGGGCTTTCTGATAAAAATATGTCATCATATTTGTGCCATGGTGTTCAGCAATAAAATCTCTTATTTCAATGGGCAATTTATTTTGCCGGGCGATTTCCAGCCCCTGCCGTACGTGGTTGGTAAGTATTAAACAACTCATTGTAGGAGATAGTTTCTCATGCGGATTTTTAATTTTCTGTTGATTTTCGATAAAGTATTCAGGCTTCTCCATTTTTCCGATATCATGATAATAAGCGCCAACTCTCGCCAGTAAAGAATTTGCGCCGATTGCTTTGGCAGCCGCTTCAGCTAAATTCCCGACCATCAAACTGTGATGGTATGTTCCCGGCGCTTCTATTGATAATTTCCGAAGAATGGGACTGTTTAAATCAGACAATTCTAATAACCTCATATCGGTTACATTATCGAAAATATTTTCAAAAATAACCAGCAATCCATAACAAAATAAAGGAGACAGGAATCCGTTGATTGCTCCATATAACCAATATTGTACAATTATTTTAAACGGTGTGAAATGCAACACCTCCATAACAGTAATTGAAACAATATAAGAGCCAACGATCAGTAATATCGAATTTAACAGCCAATTTCTTTTCCTAATACGACTGACAGATAAAACAGCGATTGTTCCCGCAAAAATAGAAATCACAGAAATATTAAATTCATTTCCCCGAATACAACCAACAATGATAGCCAAAACGATCGTACCGACAAAGCCAACGCGGTTATCATAAAATATTGTTAATAACATTGCGCCGATTGTAATCGGAATTAAATACGGAGAAAGTCCAAATTGGCTAATATTATAAGCTAAAAATATAACGATTAAAAATATAATAGCAATTAAAATAATACGTTTAATATCCAGTAGAATTTTTATTCGAATAGAAATCAGAAAAACAACAAAGATGGAAATGATTAACCCAATTAACAGAAACTTATTAAAAAAGCGAAGCATAGTAAGGAAGAAACTTTTTCCAACCTCGCGGTCAGCAAGTTCAATAGCTAATGAAGTTAGTTTCGCAATATGATCTCGATTAACTCGTTCATAGCGGTCAATAATGCGTTCGTTTGCGAGAACTGTACCCTTGGCTAATGGAACATTTTTCTCGCTTTCAATTCTGCGGTATTCGGTTTCCTTTGAATTATAAATTATATTAGGTTTCAAAAACGCCGTTAAAATTCCATAACCAGCTTTAACCCGTAGTTCATTGTTCTGAAAAGTAGTGCGCAATTTTTCTACAAGAACGGTGCCTATTTCTTCTCTATCATAAAATGAGGATATATCTTCGATTAATTGTTCAACATTAGTAATTAATAATATTTTATTGTCAACTTTTTTTATTTGACTTTTGTTTAAATCTAAAATTCCCAGGGAACAAATATCTCTTCCCAGTCGAATCAATTGTTGTTCAAATTCTGAATTGGTTTGATTATTTGATTCGCCTAATAAATGCAAAAGTATTTCGTCTGAACTATTGATATTACAAAGCTGAAGTAACTTTGTTAATTCTTTTACTCTGTAAGTGCTATTAGATTCACGTGTTGTAATTGAATTAAGTGAATCAAAAAAAGTTTTTATTTGAGCTAATTGATAATCGCAAATACTGTCGTTTTTAGTGAACACCGCCAATACTTCTTGTTCAGCTCGTTGAAGATCTTTTTTATACTCTTCT
>Ga0255393_10097_pt1 | contig 12663 bp, 16 predicted proteins | sample ANMaggSeSYBR01C8_FD_182122 | JGI IMG/M metagenome (GOLD analysis project Ga0255393, IMG submission 182122) | Sediment cell enrichment communities from methane seep in Santa Monica Basin, California, United Staets - ANME aggregate JGI... | ecosystem: Environmental > Aquatic > Marine > Cold seeps >... | reverse complement strand
TACGCTTATGTTTATTTTGATATCTCGGATGCTATTCCAGGTTGGGATATTACAAAACCTTTCAGGATCAGGGTTGAAAACTGGAATCAGGAAGATAATACTGGTGGTGAAGCTGCTACTACCTGTTTATGGAACACAGACCCCCACCACAACTGGCCTCTTGATGCAGTATTCTTTTACCATATTGATGGAAACACTGCCGATACCGGTCGTTATTTTGGTTGTAATGGGGGAACAGGTCTAGGAGATTATGGCCCGCTGGAAAACCGTTGGATTATAGAGGAATTCCGATTTGATGGAAATGAAATGAGTTTGTGGTTTGATGAAGTTGAAAAAGACTCATTCTCATGGTCGGCTTCAGAAGGTTTTATTGTACTTGGCAACACGAGAGATTCTGAGTGGTCAATAGACAACAATAAATGGGATAACATTTTCGTTGCCAAATATGCTGATCCAGAGCCGATAGTCAGTTTTGCACCAACAGAACCAACAAACCTAATAACAAACCTAATTTTTGAAGACGACTTTTCTACCGACAAGAGTTGGACAAGTTACCCCGATGCAGAGATCATTCGAAATCCCGCTGAAGAAAATGTACAATGGCATGTTGACCGTGACTGGGTTCAGTATATGACTCATCCAATCACGCCATTCTCGAAATCATCAAAGAACTCAAATACTGCATCTCCATCACTCTTACTGCCGACACCCCCATTCCCATAATACATATAAATCTTTGTTGTTCCACTGCCAGGAATTAAGGGAACCTTTACCCAAACCACTGCACTTGTACTGGGTATGTAATTCTCAATCCAATAATCGAGAATATTGTCACTGGTATCAGTGAATCTCAGGTCATCAAAGTCCAACTGCATTTCAGGTTCATAAGCTACATCAATTTTTACCTGATAATCAGTCAGAGCATTTGCATTTCCTCTATTATCTATTGTAACCAGTTTTCTTTGTGAAAACTCGCCCACTTCGAAATCATATGCACTTGCTATAGATATATTCGCAATTAGCAAACAGCTCAATATCACTATCGACGTTACAGTAATCCTAAATATATTTCCTTTCTTTCTCAAACTAAGGTTTTTGCCAGACATACTTACCACCTATATTCAAACTCATCGGTATACTCCCATACCGGGCCTGTAAATAGTGATTTAAGGGAGTATTCCATTATATCACCCCACAATTATAAGATACACCCAGAAGCTAACATATTTGGTGAATAGTATAAGTTCCAGGCACATCAAGCGCCCTAAAATTCCAAGTGGTTGAGCCCATGGAAAATAGGGTGCATAGTATGAAAATATCTATAAAGGTATAAGGTTTTCTATATTCAAATAATGGATGATGTTTAATTTATTGAATTTAATGAAAATAGGAAAGTATGAGTAATGAAATGGAATTGGGGAGTTTTTCTTAAATCGTGGTTGTTTGCATTTTTAAAATTTTTAATTGGAGTTGTTAGTACAGTTATTTATCTGGCTGTGGATGTTGATTTAACCTGCATTATTCTCAAGCCCAATACATTTCAGGGGGTCCGATGATGAGCAAATTAATCGTGATGGTATTTCTAATATCTATATTACTTGTCCAGTCAAGTGCAGAAAACATTCCACCAAATATCTGGACATACACTGATGACTATTTCACAGCATATGGCAGTCCCGAGATGGTTGTAAGTATTGCAGGCAGCCCGGAATATGACAGGGATGAGACCTCGAATCTACTGGTCCAGGTCATGAACCAGGGCAAGATAACAGGATTCAAATCCGAGGACAAGCCAGTTGGTTCCAATGAGATCTCACTCTCAAAGATAGAACAGCAGCTGGAATACGGCATTACTACGTCTGTGGGAGTAGTGGCTTCCATATCGGCAAAAGATGCTCCGGTGGACATTAAAACACCGCCCCAGAGCGCAGGTACCCTTGTATCGGGACAGGTCTCCCAGCCACTGCCCTTTGAGATCAAGATATGGGACAGTGCCCCAGCAGGGAAATACACACTGGAAGTAAACCTTACCTACCAGTTCCAGAAAGATGTCCAGGTGGACGGGAATGCTTCAAACAACCAGATCGACTACAACATGCTGTACCAGCATGTCAACGAGACCCATGAGATTTTTATAATTGTCAAAGAACAGGCCGATTTCGAAGCTACGGAAATAACCAGCGACCTCCTCCCGGGAAAGCCGGGCATCCTCAGTATAACTTTCCACAACACAGGGGAAGAAACAGCCTCAATGGCCACCGCCAGGCTGCGATTATCAAACCCGCTCAGCAGTACGGATTATACCGCTTTTTTGGGAGATATGGAACCAGGTGACGAGTCCCGGGCCAGGTTCAACATAGATGTGGACCCTGAGGCCATACCTAAAGCATATTCTGTTAAAGCCGAGATCGAATACGAGGATGCAGAAGGACAGATGAGAATATCAGACATCATCTATGTTCCGGCACAGGTCAGGGACCAGGAGGAAGGGAAGGGTATATTTGGCAATCCACTGCTGCTGGGTGCTGGCTTGATAGTAATAGCTGCATTGATATTCATTTACATGAAACGGCGGGAAGGTGGCGGCGGTAGTGAACACTGATGTCATTATCACTGTAGAGAACCTGGTCAAGAGGTTTAACAGTCACACTGCTGTAGATGGGATTTCCTTTGAGATTAACAGGGGTGAGATATTCGGGCTGCTGGGCCCCAACGGTGCAGGCAAGTCCACCATCATCTCCATTTTGTGCTGTCTGCTGGAGCCCACCCGGGGTAGTGTGGTGATCGATGGATCTGATATACGTAAGAATGCCAACAACATAAAGAAGATCATAGGCGTGGTGCCCCAGGAGATCAGCCTGTATCACACACTGACAGCAAGGGAGAACCTGGCTTTCTATGGAAAGATATACGGGCTGTCAGGCAGGGCACTGAAATCGCGTATAGCAGCACTACTGGATATGGTAGGTCTGACCGAGCGGGCCGACGACCTGCTGGAAGGTTATTCAGGTGGTATGAAGCGCAGGATCAATATCGCTGCTGCACTGCTGCACGAACCCAGCATATTATACCTGGACGAACCCACAACAGGTGTTGACCCCCAGAGCCGCAGGAGGATATACGATACCATCCAGGACCTTAACCGCCAGGGTATGACCGTGCTTTTAACTACACACCAGATGGAGGATGCAGAGAAATTGTGCCACCGCATAGCCATAATGGACAAGGGAAAGCTAATAGCCCTGGATACACTAAAAGGACTGCTGGAACTGGTGGGTGAGAGCGACCTGATCCATGTGCTGGCACCGGAGATACTACCTGGACCTGTGGAATCGATAAAGCGCATGCCTGGTGTCCAGAAGGTATCGCTGGATGACGGGAACATGACCATCCAACTGTTACGGGGCAGGGAATCGCTGGTAGGAATTATCGATATCCTGACATCTTCGAAAACACAGGTGGAGTCCATCTACATCAAGGAACCTGACCTGGAGACACTGTTCCTTCACCTGACCGGGACAAAGCTGAGAGGGTAGGATATAAACTGTGAGGATAGAATATGAAGTTCCATATCATCGCTGCCAAGGACCTGAAGATCGTAATGAGGGACCGAAATGCCCTCTTGATGCTGTTCTTTATACCAATGGTGATCATATCAGTTGCCGGACTGGCCCTGGGCGGTGAATCCGATGACATACAGATCGATGTACTGATAGTGGACCTGGACAACGATGATGTCTCCAGGGGATTTGTGGAGTTCCTGGAGGAGATCGATATACTTAACGTGGACATGGAATCAAATGAGTTCGCTGCCAGGGATATGGTCAAGAACAAGGAATACGGCAGTCTGATAATTATCCCCCTGGGTTTTACTGAATCCGTTATGATGGGACATGATACCGAATTGCTGATCATTGTGAACCCTACCGAGGAATCATTTAACACAGTGGTGGAAAAGATAGTAGAAGGTTATGCCAGCAGGATATCTACCAATGTGGTGGTTGTAAAAACAGCAAGTGCATATGGGATCCCTGCCCATACGGAAGAGCAGATACTGGAAATTGTTGATACGGCAGAAGAGTTCGTCCAACCCCCGCCTGTGGATGTGATAATTGAAAGTACCACATCTAATCTGGTGGAATTTTCGCCCTTTACCCAGTATGTCCCAGGGTTCGCTGTAATGTTCCTCCTGTTCACCGCCGTACAGAGCGGAGCGATCAGCCTGATAAAAGAACAGGAAGCAGGTACACTGAGACGGTTGGTAACCGCTCCTATCAGCAAAGCAGAGATCATCGGGGGCAAGATCGCCAGTACATTTATCAGGGGATTTGTGCAGCTTACCGTACTGATCTATTTCGGGCATGTGGTCTTTGACCTGGATCTGGGCAGTGATATACTGGCCCTATTCGTACTGATAGCTGCAGTCACAATGGCATCCACGGGATTGGGGCTACTGGTGGCTGTACACGTGAAAACAGTAGATCAGGCAGATTCGGTATCTCTCCTGCTGGTAATGTTAATGTCTGCCATCGGTGGTTCATGGTGGCCGCTGTCCCTTCAGCCTCAGTTCATGCAGGATATGGCACATTTCACTATAACGGCATGGGCTATGGATGGGTTCTATGACCTGTTGTATTTCGACATGGGACTGGCCGGGATATTAGAGGAAGTAAAGTGGCTGGTGTTGATGATGATCATATTTTTTGGAATTGCCATTAGCCGGTTCAAATTCGAATAAACCGGTAGTTCAGGTAAAAATAGCTCAGGTAAAAATAGTTCAGGTAAGAATAATAGTTCAGATAAAGTATGAAAGCATCGCATTGCCGAACATCATCAGGATGATAAACTTTAGCAATTTACCAAAAAAACATCCCAGTGTATATAGCCGCACAGGGAATCTGGAGAATCCTGCCACAAACGTGACCACCTCAAAAGGAAACGGAGTCAGTGCACCCAGGAATACTACTGTAATGCCTATCCATTCATGCAGCTTGAACCTGCCGTTAATTCGCTCCCCGATCCCACTTTTATTGAACCGCCCGGCAATGGCTTCACTCCCCCTCCCAAGGAAATATGTGGTCAGGCTTCCGAAGGTGGCACCTGCCGATACTATGACTACTGTAGGAAATAATGGAAAACCCAGGGCAGGCAGACCTGCCACAGCAGGTTCAAGGAATATTGGGAGCAAGCTGCTGGCAATAAGGGATAATAAGAATATACCAAAATAACCGCCAGGTGCTACAATATTCTCAAACAATAGATATACTCCGGATGTTTACAACTACCAAAAGGGATAAAGATATAAAATCCTAATCAATAAAGCAATACCCTGATAAAATGTAATTTAACAAAAATATCTTGTTATGGCAGATAAATGGCCTATACATTTATATTAGTCTGTGTCTTTAAATGAAGCAATAAAGACCATTCAAAGGTGATTATTATAATAACCAAAAAGCGCGATCCTATCACACAGTTAATTGATGAGCATAGAATAATGGAAAGGGTAATGGATGTGATGGAAAAATTAGCTGAGGGTATTGAAGAACAAAGACCTATATCCTCTGATATGATCATGGGAAATATCGGCATGTTACTTGAATGCAATGATGAATACCATTATGGAAAGGAAGAAGACATTTTATTACCATTTTTGGAAGAGATCGGGAAAAATGAGATAAAAGAATCAATCCAGTCTTGCATTGCCCAATATAGAGAAAATGACAAATTACTTGCCACAATAATCGATTCTGTGGATGGTCACTCCAATGGGGATATGGATGCTACAATAAGGATCATGGAAAACATCCGGGAGTTCGTCAGAAACGTACGCCCCCTCTACTTGAATGAGGATGAAGAAATCTTCAAGCCATTGAAAAAGAACCTGACCACAGAAGAGATGGACAGGTTGAGTGAAAAGTTCCAGGAATTCGATTATGATTGGGATGGGCCTACATTAAACAATTACCAGAAACTTGTAAGGGAAATGGAACTAAAAGCAAGTTACAATGTATGGTAATAACCGAAAAGAATATTATTTCCTTCACCATCAAGACTCATACTATGACTGAGCTCTCCATTTCATCCGATAATGCAAAGGCTGCCGAAGAATCAAAGTCCCTTCCTCCTAAGTCAGATTTTAGCGAATGGTACAATGAACTGCTCCGGATAGCTGAGATCATGGATGTGCGCTACCCTGTCAAGGGGTTGTATGTGTGGAATCCTTTTGGTTTTTCCATACGCTCCAGGGTATATTCCATTATGCGTGAACTCCTTGACAATACCGGGCACCTTGAGGCTATGTTCCCCCTGCTTATCCCTGAACATGAGTTCATGAAAGAGGCCGAGCATATCAAAGGCTTTGAGGATGAGGTCTACTGGGTCACACACGGCGGCACTGACCCGCTGGATGTGAAACTTGCACTGCGCCCCACAAGTGAGACTGCTATTTATCCAATGTATAAACTCTGGGTGCGCTCCCATGCTGATCTGCCGCTGCTTATCTACCAGATAGTCAATACATTCCGCTATGAGACAAAACATACGCGCCCCCTTATCCGCCTGCGCGAGATCACATCCTTCAAGGAGGCACATACCGTACATGCCACATGGGATGATGCAGCCGCCCAGGTAAGGGAGGCTACCCGCATATACCAGAAGTTCTACAATCGTCTCGCTGTGCCTACTGTGGTGAGCAAGCGGCCTGACTGGGATAAGTTTCCTGGTGCCGACTATACCATGGCAGTGGATGCACTGATGCCTGACGGTAAGACCCTGCAGGTGGGTACGGCCCATCACCTGGGTGATAATTTTGCAAATACCTTTGATATCAGGTACGAGGATACTAATGGCGAGCAGGTACTGGCCCACCAGACCTGTTATGGTGTCAGTGAGCGCAGTATCGCAGCCCTGATATCCATTCACGGCGACAATAAGGGACTGGTGTTACCGCCAGAGGTTGCACCTGTGCAGGTTGTAATAATCCCGATCGTATTCGGTGAAGATAAGACTGTCATAACTGCAGTAAACGAAGTGTCAGATACGTTAAAGCAATCCGGACTGCGGGTCGTAGTTGACGATAGTGACGCCAGGCCGGGTTCCAAGTACTATAAATGGGAAATGAAAGGTGTTCCTGTGCGTATCGAGATAGGACCAAGGGACTTAAAGAACAATTCCGCAGTTGTTGCATTGCGAAATGGTGGGAAGACCAGCGTTCCTATAGACGGTATCCTGGAAGGGATCAATAAAGCTTTTACTGATATTCACGATAGCCTGTTCGAAACTGCAGCCAGGGAATTAAATGATCGTATCAGGTTGTGCACTGACCTGGATGAGGTGAGGGATTATATCCAGACAGGCATAGCACGTATTGCATGGTGCGGCGAGCGGGACTGCGGGCTTGAAATGGAAGAGATCGTGGGTGCGGGCATACTGGGTGAGCCTGAGGACCCTGCACTGGGTAAGGGTGATGGTTCGTGCCCCATTTGCGGTAAGCCTACCGATATTGTGGTGCTGATAGCGCGGACGTACTGAAAAAACCTGGTTGTTGGTATCAGGTACTTGTTTGGTATGATCGGTCATGTCTGGTTCAACATTTTCATCCGGGCCAGGAACTTGTTCAGGTGTCCCCTGTCCTGCCCGGTAGTAGGTTCATCCAGCACGATAATATCAGGTTCCATGGACAATATGGAAGCAAACGCCAGCCTCTGCCTCTGGCCCCGGCTCAGTGAGTGCGGGTGCCGGTCGCGGTAAACTGACAGTTCCATCATTTAAAGGGCTTGGTCTATTCCAAAATCGCCATATACATTCAAGAATATTTGTCCTATGAATGAGTGAATTAACTGCACAGAAAATTATTGAAATTCATAACGAAGTTATTGATAAATATGGAGGAACAATCGGAATTTTAAATATTGGAAGTATCGAATATCTTATATATTTGCTAAAAAAAGAAAATGATGTTTATATTAATGCATCATTGGTGTTGCATAATATAATCGCCAGTCACCCATTTATGGATGGTAATAAAAGAACAGGATTCCAAGTTGCAGATCTTTTACTTAGGCAGGAAGGAATCCATATTCATGCAAATGATGAAAAGGTTCTTCATGCACTTGTTAAAATAGCAGAATATAAATGTTCAGTTGAAAAAATAGAAAAATGGTTAAGAGAAAAAGTACGCCCGCTACATTCTTGCTAATTGTTTCATAAGCTTGTTGTTATGGCGCATGCTATCTTCAAGGTGTCTTTTTTCTTCACTAGTAAGTACACCTGATTTTTTATCTGTTGGCGCTTGATCACGGGACTTATTTTTTATCAATATAATCAATTCCTATTTTCAGTAAGTGTTATAATTATTTATCTTTTTGCTCTTGAAATGCGTTTGAATATCAGAATCCTCTCCTTATGCACGATTATGATGCCACGCTTTTTAAGTTGTGCCATTTGGCCAGTACTCCTATTTATCTAATTATGCATTTATCTCCCTTATAATTTTCAGGTATTCATCAATCAAATGAGATTTCATTCCAGTGACAATTGTAATCTCTTGATTGCTCATTCCATTATCAACACACCACTTCACTTTATTGAAGTGCAAGCAATACCTTTGCACAGCCTCGGGACTATGATTTGTTTCACGTGCTACCAGTAAAGGTTCTTTCTTTTCCAAAAAAACTTTACGGATTATCACGGTTTTATGGGAAATTGCTGTACCCATATCCATATCATATCCTGTGAAATGGAGTAGCGTTCCAGTTCTCTTTTCATACTTCAATCTCAAAGCAGACAGATATGAATTATCATAGCACAAAATCAATGAAACGTCTCTCATGGACAACATACCACCCTGCTCATATGCTTCTGTTAGCAATCTTGCTATAATGTCCTGAACAATCTCTTCACGATTGACACCATTGCAATATTTTTCGATATCAATTTCACTTATCACGGTTAAAGTAACTGGAACAAATATTGGATTATCACAGGTTGGTCTTGTGTCCTTGCTAAACACCAACCATCGCATCTGACCCATTTTTATTTTATCCTTTGAATAGTAGAATCGTTCAAGAATATTCATTAGCTCCTTTACGAAAAGTTCCCTAACTTTTTTTCCGCCCAATGAAGGGAATTCCGTTTTTAAGAAATTCATTAAAGCAGGCTCTGTAAACCTCTCATTTGCCGATTCATATTTACATTTCGCCAATTTTAGATTCATATCATCGCCTCCTTCTTCTGTGATATTTTGTTGTTTTTTAAAAAATTCTCTATCTCCTGCCTTCTCGTAGGAAGAATCTCATTTTTATATTTCTCTAAAAGTTCCTGATATGTGGTGACGAGAGATTTCGATATGCTGAGCAAAAAAGCGATACTTGTTTTATCCGTCCCTTCTAGCGTGAGAGCGATAACTCTTTTGAATGTTTGAAGGTATCTTGAAACCGCATCTATAGAGTGGTTTGTTGCTTTACTGATGTATGCAGGCTCATTTCCTTCTAACCATAATTTTACGACCTGTTCTTTGTGAGTCGTCGTCCTGCCAATATCTTTTTGTGTTGATCTCAAAGGTATGTTTTCACCATGCTCACGTAGAATACTGAGATCGCGTGTTATTGTTCTGTATCCTGAACTGAGTATCTTATAGGCCAGATCCTCGACAGTTAGAAGTGTTCTCTGTTTAAATGCTTCTCTTGTCACTCTTTTTATTTGTTCTCTTCTGAGTGCAGGGATACCATTATTTAATCTGATATCAAGATCGCTTTGACCATTGTCTATGGTCAGGATTATACTCTTGAATTTGCATTCTTTGATCGGTTTTCCGGCAGGTTCGTTCAAGTCTATCGCCTGCACCACTATTTGTCCTGGTCTTATGTTCTCGATACTTTTTTCATTCAGGAATGGAAAATAGACTTCTTTGACAATATCAATAAGGGCGTTTGCTTCCAATGGTGAACAATTAAGCCCTTCTATTGCTTCTTGTTTGAATTGAGTGTCAAGTGTCTTGAAAGAGAGTCTATCATTTCGTTCTTTTTCTTGATTTCGTTTCATTTTTTAGTACCTCAGTTTTGTGTATATTTATCTTACAAAGCCGAAGTACTGGCCATATGGCACTATTTACAAAGCGTGGTCGTTGAATTTCAATCAACGAAAAACATCAATATTCACAAAAACCCAATCTTCGCGCCATACGCACCCTCTGCAGCGAGCCGAAAAACACCTCCCTGGTACCGGCATCGATCAATATCCCCCCATCTTTCATCACAATGGTCCTGCTGGCATATTCTGCAACCACACCCATGTCGTGGCTTATCAGGATTATCGTTTTTCCAGCTTCGTTCAACATCTTCATCCGGTCCAGGAACTTGTTCAGGTGTCCCCAGTCCTGCCCGGTGGTGGGTTCGTCCAGCACGATGGCACTGCCCGAGGAGAGCAGAAGCACCTCGGATTCCTCGATGATCGGATGTTGGAAATGCCCGAAGATCAAAACATCCACATCCATCTCTTTTGCCAGATAACGCAGGCCGTCCGCATGGTCTGATGTCAGTTGACAAGAGCAAAGAAGTTAAAATGGGTGACTATTCTGACTCAGTTTTAACTTGGGCAATGATTAAAAAGGATGATGTTGAAATAATATTTCAACGAGAGGATCGTCTAATTGAAGAGATCCCAGAGTTTAAAGATATGAAAATTTGAGGAGCACTTAATTAGATGAATAGTAATCTGAAAGAATTGCAAACAATCCCAGGAGTTGGGAAAAGCATTTCCCAAATTTTATGGAATATCGGGATTGAAAATGTTTCCGATTTGAAAGGCAAAGATCCTGAAGAATTGTATCTTAGAATTTGTGCAGATAAAGGATGTCAAGTTGACCGTTGCGTGCTTTATGTTTGCCGTTCTTCAGTTTATTTTGCCGAAAACAAAAATCCCGATCCGGAAAAACTGAAATGGTGGAATTGGAAGGATAAAAAATAAGGAGTAACTCCAAAAATATGCCAGACATAGAAATTATAGACATTACTCCAGAAAACATTGCTGATTATGGTGTTTGCGGATACAAAAATGTAAAAAAACACCTGGAACTGAGAAGAAAAATAGAATGGTTCAAGGAATATTATCCAAAAGGATTAAGGATAAAAATAATCTTCTCAAAAAAAGGCGGTTATCAAGGTATGCTTGAGTATATTCCTGGGAAATATGCGCACCGTCCTGTAGATGCAGAAGGATACATGTTTATTCATTGTATTTTTGTCGGATTTAAAAATGAATATAAGGGAAAAGGCCACGCCTCATCTTTAATTGACGAGTGTATCAAAGACGCAAAAAAAACCAAAATGCAAGGAGTTGCCGTTGTTACAAGAAAAGGTCCATTTATGGTACACAATGACATATTCCTTACGAAAGGTTTTGAAGTGGTTGATAGCGCTGAGCCAGATTTTAGTTTGTTGGTAAAAAAATTTGATGTGAAATCGAAAGACCCAAAATTTAAATCAAATATGACTGACAACTTGAAAAAATATGGTAAAGGACTGACTGTTATCCGTTCGGCCCAATGTCCATACACTGAAAAAAATGTAAACGCTATTCTGGAATCCGCCAAAAACAAATTCGGCCTGAAAACTAATTTGATCGACTTAAAAGATGCAAATGCTGTTCAACATTCACCTTGTGCTTTTGGGATCTTTTGCATTATTTATAATGGTGAAATTATCAGCTATCATCCAATAAGTAATACAAGATTTGAAAATATAATGAAAAAAAAGATTAAATAACTGGCTCGCAAAATTCACCCCTAACTCCTCTTTTACTCGCCAGAACGAGATGATCAAATATACAATTAATGAAGAAAGCCTATCAAAGATATGAACGAAAAATATTTTTTGAACTCACTTCACCTCATACTCAAAATAACCACACACATTCCCATCACACCTGATCACCTTCCCCCTGATCCTACCCTCAAATATATCAAGCTCTATAGCGCTGGGTTCAGCAATTCCAGGCACGATGGCACTGCCAGGGGAGAGCAGAAGCATCTCGAATTCCTCGATGATCGGATGGTGGAAATGCCCGAAGATCAGAACTTCCACATCCATCTCTTTTGCCAGATAGTGCAGGCAGTCCGCATGATCTGATGTCATTTGATCTTTGTGAATGACCCCGACCTTGACACCCTCAACCTCAATGACCTGATGATGTTCGATGCGAGTAATGACAGGATTGAATCTACTGACCTGCTGGATATGGGGCAGTCTGAACTGATTGGCAGGATTGTTAACAGGTGGGGTGTAAGCATTGACGAGTTGCTGCTGAATATCAAGATGAGGGGACAGATAAAAGGGATAATTGCCGAGGCTGGCAGGACCAGGCCCGAACTGGTGGAGGCCGATATGGTGGGGCGGGCGAATAATATGTTCTGGTTGCTTATGAATGAACTGCAGGATGGGGGCAGGCGTAATTAGGCGCTAAAAAATATCAGAGAACGATTTTAAAGGTCATCAAAACCCTGCGCTTGAAGAGAATATTAAACCGATTAAACAGTAAGAGACAAAAAAAATCTAGCATCCTTCTGATTCCTTCGGACTTCCGATCAGATGTCGTTGACTTCGATTGATGAACTCATGCTCCCTTAGCGAAATAAATTCCAAACATCCGTTGTTGAATTCCGTA
>Ga0255393_10096_pt1 | contig 12720 bp, 14 predicted proteins | sample ANMaggSeSYBR01C8_FD_182122 | JGI IMG/M metagenome (GOLD analysis project Ga0255393, IMG submission 182122) | Sediment cell enrichment communities from methane seep in Santa Monica Basin, California, United Staets - ANME aggregate JGI... | ecosystem: Environmental > Aquatic > Marine > Cold seeps >... | reverse complement strand
TAAGAGTTTTTTTTCAGAAAAAAGTTTTTTAACGCGCCAGCCAAACCAGAACTCTTCAAGGTCTGTATGAACAGCTACTATATTTCCAAAGAAAAAATGGATTCCTAATCCTGTGCCATTGTATACCTGATCATTTTCCGGGACAAATGGCATCACAATAAGCTTTGGTTTTTTCTGCTTATTTTCCTTCATATTATTTCAAAAATTGAACTTTGGCTGGGCCTGAAAAAATTAGTATTAAGGGATTAGAATTTTTAGGTTATGCTCTTGAAACAACATATCTGAGCTATATTGCCCCATCCCCAACCAATGACCTTCCTGATATTGAAAAGTTTGAAAAAGCTGTTGCAATTTCTCCTGAATCTTATCTTACCCATGATCTTTTAGCCTGGGCTTTATATAAAAGACAAAATTATAATGCAGCAATACAATCATTTAAATCAGCACTTAGTTTTAATAAATACGGGTTAGGAGCCCTGGCAGGTTTGATGTGGTGTGCAATTTTTACAAATAATGAAGAGAAAGCTTACAAATATGCCATTGCCAAAGCAGACGTCAGAAAGGAAAGTCATGGCAAGGCTAAAGCATTTGTGGCAAATAAATTAAATCTTAATTTGTAGCCTGAGCCATCCATTTTTCTATAATAGCTCTGTCTTTCCGATCCATAGAAGTGATTCTAAGCCGGTTGAATTTCTGATTTTCTTCGGTTTCAATGGAAAGTGTTTTAACATAAATATCTTCAAAACAATGTGCGTCTATACAAAAATCAAATTTGAGTTTTATATCGGTAAAGGGATCAAGTGCCGGGGATATAAACGCATCTATGGTATTGCTGTCTAATTTTATAGTTTCACCAAGCCTTGCAATCATATCAATCTTTTTGTCTTTATTAATAGTCCAGTATTGGAATGGCAGTCTAATTGAAAGTCCGGTATCCATTGATACAGAAGCTTTAAGTGATACAATGTAGTCAGATTCAATGGCAGATATGGAATAGAATACAAGCGGTTTTTTCATCCCCTTCATCATTATGTTCCGGGGTGATTCGGCAGTTATTATGGCCCTGGCATGCATGAATGTTGATTCCCCAATAAGTACTTGCCCGCCAATACTGTTGGACTCTATCCGGGCTGCCGTATTAACTGTGGATCCTACAATACCATATTTCATCCTAAGCTCAGAACCAATGTTGCCGACAATGACATTGCCAGTGTTTATTCCAATACCCATTTCAAGGGGAGGATAACCTGATTGTATGTTTTCTGCATTTAATTTAATGAGGCTGTTCTGCATTTCAAGGGCGCACGCGATTGCTCTTTCAGGGTCATCTCCATGATTTTCCGGCGCTCCAAAAACTGCAAGTATTGCATCACCAATGATTTCATCTATAATACCATCATATTTCAAAATAATCCTGGACATCTGCTCAAGGTATCGGTTAAGAAGCCGAACCATTTCTTCCGGGTCCCTTGTTTCAGAAAGGCTGGTAAATCCTCTGAGATCTGACATCAACACCGTAACTGTCATACGTCTGCCACCAATTTTTGCCCCTTCAGGAGATTTTAAAATTTCATCCACAACTTTGCTGGAAAGGTAACGACCAAAAGTCTCACGGATAAAATTAACCAGGCGCAACCGTTCTTCAGACACATCAAATATGGTTTTGAGCATTTTTGTTCTGGAATTAACAATTGATCTTATTTCAATGGGGGAATCTAGCGGGAGCACTACTTTTTCTGCATTGGATATATCATCCTGAATTTTTTTATTTGCAGAAGCAATGGCTTCCAAAGGAGTAATGATTTTACGGGTTAAAAATTTTTTCAAGGTTACCATCATGAAAAGGACAATAATCCCGACAAGAATGATAATTCTTACACCGTACCAAAAAAGGTCCAGAGGTGTCGCATCAGTAGTAAACCATCGCGAAAAAAGTGAGAATATAAGCAAGACTGCTTCAATAAAAACGATGCGCCAGAAAATACCCGTCAAAAGGATTTCTCTGACCCCTTTTTTCTGATTATTTATTTTCGCATCATCCATATTATTTATAAATCAGACCTTTAGCAAGATTTTTATATCCTTCAAGCTTGGTCTCTTTTGAAATACATTTTTCATTTATGATTTTTGCAGCTTCCATGTTGAGTTGTTTTTGCCTGTCATCGACCTGTACATTAAAACCACAGTTAAACGGGCCTAATTTCAAAGATTTTTCAACACCGTCATAATCTTCATAAATTGTTGTATATGGGTGGGCAAAAAGCCATCTTAGCTGCATGGCAATGCTATAACTAATCTTGTCAAAGCTCTTCTTGAATCACAGCAGAACTAATTTATCACTGGCCATTTATTATTCTATGATTTCCAGCACTGTCCGCTTATGGATTTTAGCAGATGCGGCACTGAGTATTGTTCTCATAGCTCTGGCAGTACGACCCTGCTTTCCAATAACCTTGCCCAAATCATCTTTGGCAACTTTCAATTCAAGTATGGAGGTCTGATTCCCCTCCACTTCGGAAACACTAACATCATCTGGATTATCAACAAGTGCTTTTGCGATGTACTCAATCAGATTTTTCATAGCTCCATTTCCTTTAATAAAAATTTTTCCTCAGCTCTTCTCAGATCCATGCTGAATAGTATTGCATACTTTTATAAAAATCACCCTAGGATTTTTTATGTTTTTTACCAAAGTCCCAAATTTTCCCTTTATCATGAATCCTGTAATCTCTTCAACAGAATCTTTATAATAATTTTCCCATTGACTTAAAGAATAATTGCTATATAATAAAGTATAAATATTTAGCTATAATAGATAGCAACTATCATATAAATAAGGGAAGCCTATGAAAATCAGTAACGAGCAAAAAAAAATAAACAGGCTAAAAATTATTGAAATTGCAGTAGATCTGATTATCGAAGAGGGCTATAAATCGGCGACAATGAGAGGTATTGCAAAAAAAGCCGGGTTTGGAGATGCAACAATCTACAACTACTTTCCCACAAAAGAATCAATATTATTTGCATATTATGAAGACAAACTAAATGAAACTATTGAAAAAATGAAAGAAATCAAGGATTTTAATGAATACACAATTAATGAGCAACTCCAGACTGTCTTTCATATTCAGTTTGAACTTTTCCTTTCTGACAGAGAATTTATAGCAATTACTTTTAAAAAAATATTTCTTACAATAAATCAAAATTACAAACAAATAAAAACTATTAAAAATCTGTTTAGAACTATTATAAAGGATATCTTTGATGCCGCCACTGAAGCAGAGGAGATTCCTCCCCAGATTTTTGAAGAAATGATATTTCATCTTATCTTCGATTATTATATAGGTATTGTAATTTTCTGGTTAAATGACAGTTCTGAAAAATTTAATGAGACTACCATATTAACTGATAAAAGCCTTGATCTTTTTTGTTCTGTTATACAAGCAGGTGTTGCAAATAAAGTTTTTGATCTGGCATCATATTTTTTTAAAAACCATATATTGTCAAGACTTACCATGCTTAAAAGCCATAAAGATACCATAAACATTATTAAACGCGAGTTTATGGGGTCAAATAATGAATGAGATCAGAATACCAAAAGGAAAATTTCAAAGAACTGTAATTACTGCCAAAACTGCTGGAAAAGTTAGTGGGCAAGTACTTACTTATCTTGTGAAAAAGCCTTTTCTTTCAAAGGATAACAACATTGCAGCAAAAAAAGACTTGTCTGAAAAAAATGCTGAAACTATTTTTAAAAGCCTTACATTTCTGAAAGGAACAGCGCTCAAGATTGCTCAGTTTCTCAGCATGGAACTTGAGATATTACCGGAAGCTTTAAGAAAGGAACTTGAAAAATCATACAACAGAGTACCACCTTTAAACCGGGCAATTGTTCGTAAAATTTTAAAAGATGTATATGAAGATAATCCTGAAAGTGTTTTTAAATGCTTTGAAGCAAAGGCTTTTGCCGCTGCAAGCTTAGGTCAGGTTCACAGAGCCAAAACAAAAGAAGGACATAAAATAGCTCTGAAAATACAGTATCCAGGTATAAAGAATACAATAGAAAGTGATCTTAAAATTGTGAGGACTGTGGTTAAACCTTTGCCTGATTACGCATTTATACTTCCGGGCCTGGATGAAGTCGAAGAAAAATTAATGGAGGAAACAGACTATATAAATGAAGGTAAGAATCTTTTATTTTTTAAACACCATTTGAAACTGAAATTAATAAAAGTACCTGCTTTATATGAGAAATATAGCAGCGATGTTGTTATAGCAATGGAATATATCAAAGGGCTTCCCCTTAACGAATGGATAAAAACTAATCCTTCCATTGAGGAAAAAAATAAAATAGCAGAGAGCCTTTTTGAAATTTTTATTAGAAGTTTATATGAATTAAAATGCATTCATGCAGATCCTAACCCTGGAAACTTTATCATAACACCAGATTTAAAAGTTGGGTTGATTGACTTTGGATGCATAAAACAATTTGATCCTACTTTTGTAGACAATTATCAAAAACTTAACAGAACCATTCTTAGAGACAAGTCAGAATACTTCAGCTTACATAACGAATTAAACCTTTTTATCAATGATATCTCTGAAGAAGTAAAAAATAATATCATGCATATCATGCATAAAATCTCCATCTGGTATGGCAGATTCTATAAGAAAGAATGGTTTGATTTTAAAAAAAATAAAGATATCTTTACTGAGCCTCAAAACCTGTTCAAAGAGCTGTCAAAATATAAAAAATATTTTAATTCTCAGCCTGATTTTATCTATCTCGACAGAACAAGATATGGATTATACCGTATTTTTGAAAAGATGGAGGTTAAGATAAAAATTAGAAACACATATGAATGGGATGAATAATGAAAACAAACAAAATGCTGATTAGGCGGCGTTAGCCCTCAGTAATAAGGAGATCAATCAATGGTAGCTTTAGTAAGTATTTATTTTGGTGGAGTCTTAACATTATTGATAGCAATATTGCATACCCGATTTTATAAAATATTTAATTGGAAAAATGATTTTGAGAAAATTACAATCATAAATCATAGAATTATTTATACAATCCATTTAGCGTTATTGCTTTTGTTTTTCATGATTGCTGCTATCTCTATAATTTATGCCAAAGAATTAAGCCAGAGCGTTGGTTTAGCATTTGGATTTAATATTTTATATTCCATTTTTTGGATGTGGCGATTAATTTGGCAGTTTGTATATTTCAAAAGAGAAAAAGGGCAGAAGATACCTCTGATAGAAATTTTCTTAATTATCATTTTTATACTATTGGTTGTTTCCTATTTGATACCTGTTATTTGTAGATTTTTATAATACCTGACCGCAAACAGCTTGGCGGTTTTTCAAATGCACTGCCGTGGATAAAATTTGTTATTTTGCAAAATTTGTTGCCCCGTATGTTTGCGTCAGGTTACCCTTGGTGCTAGGCGCGTACATTTCTTCTTCGACCACCAGGAATCTGGGTATTAGAAGATCTGTTGCGACCGGGAGCAGCTTGTGTGGACCTGCCCCGTCTTCCATTGGATGCCGGTTTCCTGCCTTTGGGCCTCCAAAGACTTTGGGAACGTTTCCCCGGCGTTTTTTGTGCTGAAGTTTTAGTCTTCTTCTCCATCTGGAATCCTTCAATCTCTTTAATAGAGATCTTTTGCTTGAGTAGTTTCTGAATATTCAGCAAAAAACCATGGTCATCTCTGCATACCAGAGAGACAGCAACTCCGTTTTGCCCAGCACGACCGGTTCTGCCAATGCGGTGCACATAATCTTCCGGAACATTGGGAAGATCGAAATTTACCACATGGGGAAGGCGATTGATGTCCAGGCCGCGTGCAGCCACATCAGTTGCAACCAGAGTTCGCACCAGGCCTTTTTTAAAATCTGCAAGTGTTCTGGTTCGAACATTCTGGCTCTTGTTGCCATGGATAGCAGCAGCTTTAATCCCATCACTCATGAGTTGCCTGGTAAGTCTGTTAGCGCCATGTTTTGTGCGCGTAAAAACTAATACCTGATTCCATTTTTCACCACGAATCAGGCTGGACAGAAGTTCCCGTTTTCGACCGCGCTCCACTGGATGAACATACTGAGTCACCATTTCAGCAGCTGTATTTCTCCTGGCAACCTCGATATGCTCAGGGTTGTCAAGAAGGTTGTCCGCAAATTTCCTGATACTGCCGGTATAAGTTGCAGAGAACAACAGATTCTGACGATTCTCTGGAAGATAGCTCACAATTTTTTGGATATCTTTGATAAAGCCCATGTCAAGCATACGATCTGCTTCGTCCAGAACCAAAAATTCAATCTGGGACAGGTCAATAGTATGACGCTGGGCATGATCCAGGAGCCTGCCCGGAGTGGCGACAACTATATCCACACCTCGCTGGAAACGATCTATCTGGGGATTAATGTTTACACCACCGTAAACCATCATTATTCTCAGAGACAGCCTTCTGCCGTAGGCTTGCATACTCGTTCCCACTTGGGCTGCAAGTTCCCGTGTGGGTGTCAGAACAAGGGCACGAGGTTTACGGCGTTTCTTTAATGATGGGTTTTTGCTGAGCATCTGGAGCATAGGCAGAGCAAACGCAGCTGTTTTCCCAGTACCTGTCTGGGCACCGGCCAAAATATCCCGCCCGTTAAATATTGCAGGTATTGCCTTTGTTTGAATTGGAGTAGGTGTAGTATAACCTTCTTTTTTAACGGCTCCCAACAGTTCAACGCTGAGGCCAAGATTTTCAAATGACATCTTAATATATTCCTAAATTGCCCAAACGGAAAAACCGCCCGGTCCAGGCAATATTCTTTTTTAAAGTTGATAAAAATTTAATTGCTTTTCATGATGTTGGCACTGACCGGATAATGCTACAGAATAAAAGAGGTAACATAGACACAATCGGACTGTTTGTCAATAAAAAATATAAATTATGTCAAAACCAGCATGATTTGCTTAAGTTTTATTTACACTTATTTGACGTTATGATATTGAATATACTTATGAATAATAACGATATTTTACGCCGTATCCGCTATGTCTTTGATTTTAACGATTCTAAAATGATCGCCATATTTAGCTTAGCTGATCATCAGGTAACACGAGGACAAATAAGCGATTGGCTAAAAAAAGATGATGATCCTGCGCATCAGAAATGTAGTGACAATCAACTGGCAATTTTCCTGAATGGTTTAATTAATGATAAACGAGGCAAAACAAAATGGCCACGACCCGAGACAGAGAACCATTTAACTAACAATATTATTTTTACAAAATTAAAAATTGCCTTGGACCTGAAAGCTGATGATGTATTGGAAATCCTGAACCTGGCTAATTTGAGCATCAGTAAACATGAATTAAGTGCGTTTTTCCGCAGGTCAAATCATAAACACTACCGGGAGTGTAAAGATCAGATTCTACGCAATTTTCTAAAAGGCATGCAGCTTAAGTATCGCCCTGGCACTGAAAATATTTCCGGTCTATAACTTAATCCATACAGATACAAAAAGTTTTCTAAAAAGGTTCGTCTCTGAGCCCCACAGGTTTGGCAACAATTTCTGACAGTATAATTGCCTCTCTCATTTTAGAAACAGACAGCCTTGGCACTCTTCTTTGTTTCCTCTTTTTAATATCATAAATCATGGGTGCATATTTCTTTTTAACTGCCGGGACAAACTCCGACTCCGGCAGTTCCTCGTTTATTTCTGAGGGTTGTCCGAAACTGCCTGTTTCCTCGTCCAAAATTTCTTCAAGATTGGTGCCAGGACTATCTTCTTCAAAGACCTCGTCAACAGCACTGCCTTCTTCAAAGACCGCGTCCTCAGCCCTATCAACTCCAGCATCACCGGATTCAGCCTCCCAGGTTATAGCCTCTGCTTTTCTTTCTTTCTTTTTTTGTTCAAGCCCGGCTAATTCAATCTCTGCTTTAATGGCACCCACCAGTTTTGAAAGCCCGAAGGCTTTCTTCCTGGCGGGTTTTTGAGGCTGTGTACCTTCCTGTTTTTCTTGCTTTTTCTTCTTTGCCAAACCTTTCAGAATATTAAAGACAATAATACCTAAAAAAATAATAAAAGGAATTAAACCGTCAAGATCCATTTTTTATTTTGTTCCTTCATCGTCTGAAGATCCTATTTTATCCCGCATCTGGGTATCTGCCATGATATTTTTCATTTTATAATAATCCATAATACCAAGATTACCTTCTCTAAAGGCATCTGCCATGGCAACAGGTATCTTGGCTTCGGCCTCTACAACCTTGGCCCGCATCTCTTCTACCCTGGCCTTCATTTCCTGCTCTGCCGCAATTGCCATGGCTCTTCTTTCTTCTGCCTTTGCCTGGGCAATTTTTTTGTCAGCTTCTGCCCGGTCAGTTTCCAGATCCGCTCCAATGTTTTTGCCCACATCCACATCTGCAATATCAATGGAAAGAATTTCATAGGCTGTGCCCGAATCAAGACCTTTGGCTAAAACGGTTTTGGAAATCATATCAGGGTTTTCAAGAACATCTTTATGGGAATTAGAAGATCCAATGGTAGAAACAATTCCTTCACCAACTCTTGCTAGAATAGTCTCTGCTCCTGCACCACCCACTAGTCTATCAATATTGGCTCTAACCGTAACACGAGCCATAGCCTTGAGCTGAATACCGTCTTTTGCCATGGCTGCTATCAATGGTGTTTCAATGACTTTGGGATTAACACTCATCTGGACAGCTTCCAATACATTCCTCCCTGCAAGATCAATGGCGCATGCCCGGTTGAATTCAAGATCAATGTTGGCTTTATCCGCAGCAATCAAGGCCTGTACCACCCTTGAAAGATTTCCACCTGCGAGATAATGAGATTCTAGAAAATCCGTGGCAATTTGAATGCCTGCTTTAACTGCCATAATTTTAGTTTCTACTACAAGTTTGGGTGGAATTTTTCTAAATCGCATGAACACAATATTGAGAAGCCCGACTCTTGCTCCAGAGACCAGCCCCTGTATCCACAATGAAATAGCAGAACTTATGACAAAAAAGATGATAATGACACCAATTACAATCACGCCTAAAATAATAAGTTGAATAGGATTGTCCATTTTTTCTCCTTAAGGTTTAAATAAAAGTTTAATATTTTAAAATCTCATATATTTGCTTATTCTTCTTTTACAATTATCTGGTTGCCGGTAACCTGAATCACACGAACGAGTGTCCCCTTGTCAATGTATTCACCCTGAGTTACAGCATCTATTTTTTTATTGTTTATCTTAATTGCACCTGCAGGCCGAAGATCTGTTACAGCGACCCCTGATGCAGAAAGGAGCCTGTCCATATCCTTTTTCTGGGAAACTACCCCGTCTTCTTTAGACAAGGTTTTTCTTAAGGTCACAGGTGATTTTGCAATAAATTTGAGTCCCATAAGCACCAGGGCAGGAACCATAATAACATCTGCGCCCAAAAAAAGCATACCAGTATTACTGGAAATAGAAAACGCTTTAAACAGAGAAAATCCAAATGTACCAATGGCAAGGATAGACAAGATACCGCCGGAAGGCAGGAAAATTTCAGCAATAATAATGATAACACCGGCAATTTGCAGCACTATGGGTATAATATATTGTTCAGACATATCAGGCCTCTTTTTTTTCTACAATTATTTTACTTTTAGTCAATTCTATCACTTTAACTATTTCACCTTTATTAATATACTCTGCTTCTGAAATTACATCCACCCGGTTTCCATTAAAATCAGCTTTGCCTGAAGGTCTTAACAGAGAAAGGGCAATGCCTGTATCTCCGATATTAATCTGCATTGATTCATATGAATCAGCATGGGAATTTTTTAACGTGGTATTAAGAAAAGGTCCTTTACCTGCAATGGGTATATACGGCAGAAGATACCGGAATGCTAAAATAGACAGCAACATGGAAAAAGTGCAAATTGCAAGCACGGATATTATGTTATGGATAAAAATATCAAGCTCCCATGGCATTTCAGGATTCGGCAGAGTAAAATCCTGAAACGTAAGCACCATGCCTGAGAATATCAGTAAAATACCAACGATTCCTGCAATTCCGAACCCGGGCAGGACAAATATTTCAACAGCAAGGAGGATAATACCTGCCAGGATAATAAGCAATTCCGTATAGTTGGCAAGCCCTGTCATATACTGACTTGAAAGTGCAAGGACAAGGCAGATAACTCCTATGGTGCCCGGGATACCAAAACCCGGTGATTTGAATTCAAGATAAATACCTGCAAGACCTATCATCATCAAAATTGGGGTAATGGCGATCAGGTATCCTGCAATGGTTTCTGACCAGGTTTGCTCAATGAGATTTGCATCATTTTTATCAATTTTAAGGAAGTCAAATAGCTGATTTAAATCGACTATACTTGCTTTGGAAAAAGAAAGATCTTTAGCCTCTGCATCATCCATTGTTAAAAGTTCTCCCTTTTTAACAATGGTTTTCAATGATTTATACTCAGCTTTCTTATCTTTTGAAAACTCATTAAATGCTTCTTTTTCAAAATAGTGAAAAGTCTTGCCTTTTACGACCTGAATAATTTCTTTCTCCTTACTCACCATGGACTCTGCCAGAACTTGAGGGAAGCCGTTCCGCTTGGCAAGCGCCCTGAATTTAGCTCTCAAAGGAGACTGAAATTTTTCTCCCATTTCCTGAACACCATCCTTTGAGTAGGAAATAGGAGCACAATCTCCGATGGTTGTCCCTTTTTTCATATACAAGCTACCCGAAGCAAGGGCAATGAGTGCTCCGGCTGAAATGGCTTTGCTCTTGACATAAGAAACTGATACATTCTTGTCAACAGTCAGCAGTGTATCCACAATCTCAAGGGCAGAATCAACACGCCCGCCAAAAGTATCAATTTCAAAAATAATAATCTTTGCATTTTCATTTTTTGCCTGCAAGACTGCACGTTTCACAAAAGCTGCCATGGCAGGCCCGACTTCACCTTTAATTGGTATGATATGAATGGATTTTGCTTTCTTGATCTGGGTTCCACAGAACCCTGGACTTGAAGAAATAAAAAGGAAAAAAATAAGAACCAATACGACAGGGGAAACAAACCTTATTATATTAGAGACCCTATTCTCATCAAAAAAAACTTTTAGTAGTTGTTTCATACTACTTGTATAAAATAAGAACCTGTACAATGCAACAACAATGCAACTTTTTTCAATAAAAGCCTGAGCCCAGATGCCTTTATTTATTCTTCTGGTATTTATTATTCTGCGGATTTCAGAATCTTTAAAAAATCTTCCTCCATCTTAACACCTGAGGCATCCAGAACATAACCGATCATCAATATATAGCTTTTTTTTGTTTTCATCACAGCCATGGGTGATTGCAGTGCCACAGTCACACCACCTGCATCAAGAAATCCCTGCCATAATTCCACTTTGGGCTTATACCCTTTTGGAGTCTTGACCGTTTTTGGTTTTTTAAGATGATTTTGCCCTTTGGGATAGTCTGCGGCAATTCTCTTAAGACCACGTATACGAACATTTCTATAATTAATAGTCACACCACGGTAGGAATAAATAAGAATTGAAGCTCCTGGAAGGGTTTCTGACTTCAACCATCCGATCAGTTCCTTTCCTGTTGCAGCGTCCTTGTTGACAGACCAGCCATCAGGTAAAGTCAATGTAAGAAGTTCATGTTTGAATTGGGTTTGTTCTTTTGCGGCATAACCAATACTAAAGAGCATAAACACCATAGCCACTATTAATAAAAAAACATTTCCTGGTGTAAATCCAAATCTTTTAGTCATGGGAAACCTCCTTTTAATCTTATCCCTCATTCAATGCAAATATCTGTGCAAATATCTGGCTTGTATCAAACCCTTTCAAATGCAAAGCACCCGACCTGCAGGAGGCCACACAGAGGCCGCACCCTTTGCAAAGAACCGGGTTAATCTCAGCTTTCCCTTCATAGCGACCCTCTTTTGTAAACAAAGGAGCGTTAAAAGGACAGACTGAAACACATACACCGCATGAGCTGCATATTTCCTGATCGACATAGGCTATGGTTCCCTCCATGTTCATTATCTTTTTAGCAAGAAGGGTTACAGCTTTTGTAGCAGCAGCCTGGGCCTGGGCAATAGATTCATCAACAGGTTTTGGCGCATGGGCAAGACCGCAGATAAAAACACCATCTGTAGAACATTCAACAGGTTTCAGCTTTGCATGGGCTTCCATGAAAAATCCGTCAGCATCCTGGGTAGCCTTATACATTGCAGCTAATTTATTATCTTTTTCAGGAATAATTGCAGATGCCAGAATCAGAAGCTGTGCATCAATTTTTAATTTACGTCTCAATGAGGTATCTGTGAAAACAACTTCAACTGAACTTTCTTCAGGATTCACATTAATCTCTTTTTCAAAGTCATATTTTATGAATTGAACACCTTTGGACCGTGCTTCGGTATAGAGATCTTCTCTTAAACCATAAGTACGCATATCCCTGTAAAGAACAAACACCTTCATCTCAGGATTCAATTCTTTAAGCTTTAATGCATTTCTGACAGATTGTGTACAGCATACTTTTGAGCAGTATGGTCTTTCAGGGATTCGTGAGCCAACGCACTGAACAAATACTGCAGTATCTTTCTTTCTCAGATCATCATCATTCTCATTGAGCATCTTATCAAGCTCAAGTCCTGTTATGATTCTGTCATCTTCTCCATAATTATAAAGCTTAGGCT
>Ga0255393_10095_pt1 | contig 12778 bp, 15 predicted proteins | sample ANMaggSeSYBR01C8_FD_182122 | JGI IMG/M metagenome (GOLD analysis project Ga0255393, IMG submission 182122) | Sediment cell enrichment communities from methane seep in Santa Monica Basin, California, United Staets - ANME aggregate JGI... | ecosystem: Environmental > Aquatic > Marine > Cold seeps >... | reverse complement strand
ATTGGAATAATTTGATGTTTTTTGTGGACACAGATATTCTAAGTGCCTTTGTAAAAGTTGGGGGTATAAAATATCTTAGGGCCCTTTTCCAAAACCTAAACATAGCTCCATCCATTTATGAAGAACTTGCGCGGGCTAAACGTGCAGGGTATCCTTATTTGGATGATATTTTAACTGAAGTTGAAATTATTCTCCTTTCGGAAGATGAATTTAGAGATTTCAGAAATCTGTTAGAAAATGAAAACGATTTGCATGAGGGTGAGTGCCAATTGCTAGCATTATGCAAATCAAGAAAGGGTGTTTTGATAACGAATGATAAAGTTGTAAAAAATCATTGCAAAAAAAATAATATATATTTTCTGGATTTAGAAGACGTTTTGAGAGCGTTAAAATTAAAAAATATCCTGAATTATGAGGAATTAAAAAAGCTAATCGAAGATATTGAAAAGAAAGACTGGACAATTATAAAAGCAAAAGAAGATATTTTAAAAGATTGAAATTATTTCTCCTTTATAGTGCATGTTTAGGGCATTTTTGAATCTCATTGGCACCTAATTTTAGTGATTAGATGGATTATGGATTTTATCAGCAATTAAAGAGCATAATTCTCTATGTCCTCAATAACCATCCCCGTACTAACAGTACAGGGTCTTCGTATACTTAAATTGGTTTATTTTTTCTTTCTCCTGGGTTTGGGATATTTTTTATGCAGGTCATCCACTTTACGGTACAGGTCTTTAGCAATATCTTCATCAAATGTCCCGGAATAATAGTCTATCCGCACGGCAATTGATATTTTTGCAGCCAGCGCCCTTGAGATCTTACCACGCAGCCACCAGGGTGACTCTTTGACAAGGGGATGCTGGAATATTACACCGTGTTTGGGTGAAGTGGCATTCCCCCTAAGGTGTTTGAACAGTGCTTTTTCAGCCCCCAGTACCTGGATGGTACTTGAAGGCATACTGGCAAGTTTTTTTGAACTCCCCACAATGCCCAGCAGCCTGGCACCGATGTGGGCACCGGCTACGGCTGAAAGGTTGGGAAGGTGATTGTTCATGTATTCTTCGATGTCCAGCGATATCCGGTTCTTGTTGTCATATAACCCGGCAATACTGGCAGCCAGTCCAATTATACTTGTTCCCCATGGTTCCGGCAGTTCCATTCCTGATGAGTTCCTGGCCCGCTCCAGGATCTTTTCATCTTCGATATTCCAGCTTGAAATATCGTTCCTGACACCATGCTTTGATATGAACCTGGCAAGTGGGGCGCCCTTTAACCTGAGTTCCGGAAAATGCAGGTCATATAATTCCTTTAACCTCTCTGACAGTGCATTGGTGTTTTTGTCAAGGTCATCCAGGGCATCAATAAACCGGATAAGGATATGTTCATCTGATCCGGATGCAGTGACCTGCATCATTGCATATTCAATGTTCACCTGGCGGAACAGTTCATCATACTCATTTTCCGATGCAATAAAACCCCAATCCTTTGCCAGGCTGCGTATATCAATCCCGCAGACCTCATTGCATTCCAGTACCTCAGGTATCTCTTGTAACCGGCCTGCAAGGCTCTTAACATCTTTTTGGTAAAGATCACAGGAATGTATCGTTCCGTCATCAACTGAAAAAATTCCAAACCATGTCCTGACTGAATGCATCAAATATAGAATTATACGGATTATATATGTATTATCTGTTTCAGGTGGGTCAAAAAAGGTCAAAATCTTCGTCGTCATCGAACTCGATATCCAGGACATCCAACACCCTGGAATGGCCGTTCGCATTATAGCAGCGCCATGAGCGCATATTATACGGTGCACCAACAATGATGTGGTAATCTCCTATCCTGGCAAACAGTGCAAGGTCGGCCCTTGAAGGATTGGTGTTGGATGATGGATGGCTGTGGACAGAACCTGCGATACTGAGATTGGGCATCATGTATAATCTCAGGACTGCACTGACCTGTGACGATTCTGTACCGGGCAGGAATATCACATCCTTGATGACACCTTCCTCTGCCCGCATCAATCCTGCAAACTCATTAGGTGCCGATGAGCGGGAAACCTCAATAATGAACTCCAGGGTCGACCTGGCTATACCGTTAATGTCAGGAATTACTGGCACCTCCTGTAAAGCTACAAGGTAATACCTGTGATAATGTCCTTGTTGAAATCAAATAATTGGCAGTTGTCTTTCTTGTGTATCATTGTCAGGCGTTTATCGTCAGTGATCTCTCCTATTATGCAGGCGGTAATACCCACTTCTTCGAACAGTTCGATACAGCGACTGGCATTTTCAGGGGCGGCTGTCACAATATATCCGGTGGCAGGATATATCTTGAGCCACTGGATAAAATCCACTCCTTCAGGCACTGGTATCTTTTCCAGGTCCACTGCCGCACCCTTATGACTGGTCTCAAGCAGCATTCCCAGTGTACCAAGGGTGCCCGGGTTGCTGATATCCTTGCCTGAATTGACGACATGCGCTTCACCTATGGTCTGCATCACCAGGTATTTCTCCCTGACTTCGGCAGGATTCTTCATTGTGGTGGTGTCCCAGCTATACGGAGAATTTGGGCCCACTTGCCCATCCATGTCGTACGCTGCAATGATCACATCCCCGGTCTTTGCGGTATCGCTGCGTATCAGGCAGTCCTTTTTGGCTGTACCTACAATAGCCACTGATAGCGATGTATGTGGTGTGTCGGGATGCAGGTGTCCGCCCACCATCGGTACGCCGAATTTGGATATGCCCGCCTTTATGCCGTTTAGCAGTTCCAGACATGCTTCTTTTTTGCTGCTGGCAAGTACATTGACCATACCCAGGGGCCTGCCGCCCATGGCAGAGATGTCATTGACGTTGACCAGTACCGAACTGTAGCCTGCCCACCAGGGACTGGCATCCAGGAGCCGACCCCATATTCCGTCGGCTGCGAACAGTACCACATCATCGGTGCCCATATCCAGGACTGCTGCATCGTCCCCGAAATCTACTATACAGCACCCGTATTCAGAGCGTACGGACTCGAAGATGTTTACAATGTCTGCTATGGGTTTCTTTCGTGTGATTCCTTCAAAGGTGCGGAGTTCGTGTGCGATCTTTTCAAGGTCCAGTGGTCATTCCTCCTGGCAGTGATGTTGAGAATATTGTTTATGCTACAAATACATAATGGAGTGTGTTTCAAGAAAATGGAAATTGCAGACAGGATTTACAGGATTGACAGGATACGATCCAATCCTGTAAATCCTGTCAATAGATTTGATTGAAACTAAGAAAATTACCTATATCGATATCGAAATGCGTTTATAATTTCCTATATTTAAAGTTCATGCTACTCAAATGCTGAGAGAGGGATCATGTCAAAATTTAAAAAGATATTTTTGGTAACTGACGGGGGCTCAAGGGGCAACCCCGGCCCGTCCGCTATTGGATACGGCATCTATGACCAGGACTGGAATGCTATTGAGGAAAAGTCTGAATATATCGGGAAGGGGACCAACAACGAGGCCGAATACCAGGCGCTGATCGCTGCACTGGGGCGTGCCGCACGCTACTGCAAGGATGATGTGGAGCATTATAGTGACAGCGAACTGTTGGTCAAGCAGTTGAAGGGGCAGTACAGGGTGAAGGCCGTGAATTTGAAACCGCTGTTCGGTAAGGTATCGACGATAAGTAAGAAATTTGGCTCTGTCAAACATAAGCATGTCCGCAGGACCGACAAGCGGCTGGCGAAGATTGACAGGCTGGTGAATGAGGCGCTGGATGGGGCGGGGTATTAAAAAGTATGGTTCTCTTTCTTTTATGCCACGTATTTCGCTTAGTTCATTACAACCAGGGCAAGGGAATCTACTCCCTTTGATGAAATCAAGATGGATGTCCATCTTATTTTTCGAGGTTTTCAGGTTAATATCTTGCAGAATTGAAGGGGTGTGGGATGAAAGTTAGTATTTCAATACACAGATACACACTGATTTACACGGATTGAAGGTTTGCTTTCTTATAATTTCACCGCAAAGGGCGCTAAGAACGCGAAGGATTCTGTGGTCTGGTTTCGCGTTCTTTGTGGTGCACCATCACATAAATTATATATTTTAACATCCACGGGCTCCACCGGCAGCACCCGCCCCACACCCTGTGCCCCAGCACCCACACACATTCCCCTGCACAGGCAGGGCAGCAGGGTGTGGTCCTGGCAGACGGTTGGGAAGTGAAAGGATGGATAGGGGCTAGAATTATTTCAATTTTATTATTAACCACAGATAAATGAAGATGAAGACAGATAACGGCTATCATTGGTTTTAAATTTGATTATATGGTATAAATCTAGTATAATCTTAATTTGGCAAGGATATCTGCGTTTATTCTCGTTCATCTGCGGTTCGAAACTCGCACGAATCCACAAGGCTGGCTGCCACCGTGCGGCCCTGGCGGGCTGCGGTGGCAGGATATAGTGCAAAGGGGCTGGGTGTCGGGCACACCTATACCAATATATATTTAATATATAGATACCTATAGATAACTATATGGCAGCTACTACAACAATCTGCATAGATCCCAGAGTGAAGGATATGTTGACATCTCTGAAACGTTATCCACGTGAATCATATAGTTCAGTTGTAGAACGGTTGGCGAATCTGGCGATCGATGAAGAACCACTCAGCGATGAAGCGATACTTGGTATCGAAGAGGCACTTGAAGATATCAAACAGGGCCGCCTTCATTCTGAAGAAGAGATTATGAAAGAGTTTGACCTGTCATGAGCTACAAGGTCAACTATACCTCAAAAGCAAAGAAGGATCTTAAAAAGCTCCCTTTGGATATTGCGCAGAACATTATTCTATCGATCAATGGTATCAAAGGCGAACCTTATTCTTATGTCAAGAAGATCAAAGGGGCAAAACGTCATCCCCTCTTCACTCATCGTGTTGGTGAATACCGTGTGATCCTGGATATCCAGGATGATCGCTTGTTGATCATAGTTATTGAAACGGGGCACAGAAGCAAGATTTACCGGAAATATTAGTATTATCTTAAAAAACCTCTCATTGACACATGTCTGCGGGTACAAGCGTATGAGGGGGCCAGCCGGGTGTGGTTCAGGCGGGCGGCGGGAGAATTAGTTGTCTGGTGCCGCCGGAGATGCTTGCAGGGACTGGTTTTTCAAGAGACCGGGGGCATGGCAGGGTATTGTTTGACATAAGTTTGGTTATACTATTTGGTATAACTATATATGCCATAGATCATAATATCTTATTTGATCAGGATGTGCCACGCAACTGTTGAACTGAAAAAATGGGGGAATTCCCTGGGAATTATCATCCCAAAAGATAAAGTGGAAGAGCTGGGCTTATCAGAACACGATATCATTGACCTGGATATAGTCAAAAAGGAAATGGTCTCAGGATTTGGAATTGCAGAGGGAAAGACTCCCTACAAGCGTGAGCACGCTGCTGAGCATGAGGCTCTGTGGTGATATGGCGTATCTTTTGGATACCTACGCCTGGGTGGAATACTTCATAGGTTCAAAAAAGGGCGAGTTTGTTAAGGAGATGGTGGAGGATGAAAACAGTGTTGTCTATACTCCCGAATGCTGCCTTGCAGAATTGAAGGGCTGGGCTATCAGGGAGGGTGTGGACTTTGAAGAGCTGTACCGCATTGTAAGGAAGCTGTCTGATATCCATTGCATTACTACTGAAGACTGGCTGGAGGCAGCAACCGTAAGGAGCGAGATGAGGAAGAAGGCGAAGGATTTCGGGATGATGAATTCATTGATTGTGGCACAGCAGAGGCGTCTCGGGTGTAAGGTTGTAAGCGGGGATGCGCATTTTGATGGGGTTGAGGGTGCTGTTCTTTTATGAGCTTGAAGGTGCGGCGGTGTGTGGTTCTAGCGGGAGGCTGGGAAGTTAAGGACAAAACGGAGGCTAGGAATGTCAAAAGTCAACCGCATTTAATATTATAAAAAAATATACGTTAATTTACAGTTAAAAAAATGCAATATTTATTATTCATTACGTACAATATACCCGCCATCAACTTTCAAGATTTTATTAAGATTCAATAACCATAATAATCTAAAATTTGTTTGTGCAAAAGTAGACCAATTTGCATTTAAATTTTCATTTAGAAAGTCGAAGATATCTTGTTCTTTTTGAGGCTCAGTTGAAGTTTTCAGAAATTCTATTATTTCTTCAAATGCAAAAATATTCTTTACAATCACTTCATACAAATAATCTAAATTTCTATTTTTTAGATATTCTTTCCCCTGTTCTGTCAAATAGTATGTACCATTATTAACTTCAACTAAACCCATACTTTTAGGTACAAATATATATCCGTCTACGGTTTTTTCACTTTGAACATTGTCAAAATTATTTATATACCAATTTATTAATTCTTTTTTACTATTCATTCCACTCTCAACAGTTTCTAAAAATTCATTCAATGTGTTTATGTAGTTATTCATTCCCCCCGGAAGTGGCCAAATTGATTTATTCTTTTCTGTATTATCGGTTTTATTTATGAACCCGTTATTGTTTTGGAAATAATCTGTGTCAAGTGAATAAATTGTTTTCTCTTCAATTTTTACACCCACACCATATTCAAATAACAATTTTATAAGTTTTTCACCATTTATTAGTGCTACAGGCATTTTATTTGGGGCTTTTGATTCTGAAGTTGCGCCTTCAGTAAAATCTGATGTAGTGATTACTAAACCTCTTTGGTCAACTTCAGCACTACCTCTTAGTTGTGTAATGACCTTCCCTGAAATTTTAGTGTGTACATTATATCGTTTTACTTGAATCACAGTTTTTACGTTTGTAATTCCACCCACAGTTAAGTTTGCAATTATGTCGATACCACCATCACCACTTCTTTTTGTCACATTTACATCTTCATAACCTATCTTTTTCAATAAATCAGCAATAAAATGTTCAAAAAGAAAAGAATCCATATTTAACAATTTTTCTTCAAGTGCGTTTTTCACATTTTTATTATGTTTTTCAATTAATATTAACGGAGATGAAACTGAATCATTTTTATTTTTTAAAGCAAATCTGCCTTTTCCAATTTTAGTAAACGGACTTTTATTATTGTTTTTGATGTCATTGTACAGTTGAGCACCCATAGTAGCCGCCGGTGTAAGACCGTCCGTTTCAATCAAACTTTCCTGAATAGCAATATCTGTAATTTCTTGCGTAGTTAATGGTTCATCTGCTCTGTCAAGAATATTCAATGCTGCTTCTTTAAATGAAACCATTTCCACCACTACTCATAATTTATTTAAAATAATTAATTTTATTGCAAAAACGGGGCTTTATCATTTTTAAAAATTTAATTGCATATACAATAAATGTTGCGATTTTTATTATATAACTATGCTGATAAATGATTTTCAGATTTTAAATTATAATTGTGTTATTAACATGAATTATAACACCCAGTTAAAAATTCCAGGTTGTGTTTATTATCCCCCAAATCCCGCTCCAGCAACTCCCCCAGCCACTCCACACCCAAATCCCTATACTCAGGATACCGCTCCCACTACCAAGTGCCAGAAGCTGAAAGCTAGTTGAGTTCTGCGCTAATCATTTCATCTCCAGTCCATAATCTTCGCCAAGCGCAAGCTACTTACGTGCCTGTCGGACTGCATTCCGTAGTGTTCCCTTAAAAATCTGTCGCAGTGGCAGTTTTATGAGGTTTTTAGAAATCCATCCCTTGTCTTGTTCCTGTTGCACAAGCTCTATATGCTCTGCATTATCCTGAACACACAGAATGAACCCAATTGCTTTTTCATCATCTTGGTGTATCTTATGTTCATCAAGCACTCGCAGATTGAGCTTCATCCATTCAATATCATCTCTATGCAAATCTCCAAACTTGAGATAAACCGGAATCAGGCATTGAATATCATGATGATAGAAAAGCAAATCAACAACACGGTGTTCATCATCAACAGAAAAACGCTTCTGAGGTGGAATAAGCACAAAATCCGGGCTGGCCTCCTGAATTAATACTTCAAATTTGTTAAGAATAGCTATTTTCATGTCAAATTCATTCATTCATTCTACACTCTCCACCTTTTCACCCGCACGAGCGGCAATCTGCTCCCTTGCCACACGCACAGCTTCATTCAGTCACTTCTCCAAACATCTCAAAAACCTCCCCCAAATTCCTCTCCACCCCATACTTCCTCTTAAAAAAAGCCAGCACATTCCCTACATCCCGCTCCAGCAGCCCCTTTGCCAGCGCATCCCCAACCTCAACATACTGCGGCCAGTCAATAAGCGTCACCCCCTCATCGCTCACAAAAATATTATACTCGCTCAGGTCCCCGTGCACCACACCCTTCGCATACGCCAACCTCACCTGCTCCAAAATCTTATCCAGGTACCACTCAGGGTCCACCACCCTCGTCTTAGACAGCTCGCCCCCCTCTGCAATAGCCATCACAATCACATTGCGGTTATGGTCCACAGGCTCAGGCACGCTCACCCCAGGGTACAGCCGCTGCATCACCTCAAACTCCCGCTTCGCAGCCAGGCGCGCCGCATATATCCATGAAAAGTGCTGCAACCCGTCCAGGTGTTCACGCTTGCGCTTCACCTGCTTAAAACTCGTCCTCCCCTCCCTGTGGAACTTGAGGATCACAGGCTGCTGGCCCAGTCCCCCCACCATCTCCCGCAGCCCCTCATAGACCACAGACTCCTTACCCACACCCAGCTCCTCACCGATGGCGGACAACGAGCCCCGCTTCACCAATGCGTTCAGCGCCAGCAGGTCGTAACCCTCGAAATAGATCCGGTAGCCCTCATAGGGCTGGGTCTGGCGCTTCAGCAGTCCCTTGATCCCAAGGTTCTTAAGTACATAATGCAGCTGACCCAGATCCAGTTTGGTATACCTGGATACCTCCTCAACAGGCACCCATTCATGATACTTCATACCCACTTCAATACCTGTCAGCACACGAAAGTCCCTTGGTTCCAGTGACATGAACACAGACGAAATATCTTCAAGCATTGCACATCCAGATGTAACGCATCAAATATAATTAGTTCTCTTCTCTTGTGTGTGGGTGATAAGGAATATGAATTATTGTAAAAACAAATAAAACGCATGAAAAAACCCAGCAATATCATTCGATTAACACTTGCTCAAGCATTCCATCCTCTTATCCGTTTCAACTAATTCCTGACGTGCCGACTGGATTCACTCCTGCCGGTTACGCCGAATAAGGAAGAGCGATTACTCGCTCTCCCTCTTCTAAGAACCGGACTTGCGACTTTCATCACATCCGGCTCAAGCCTTTCATAACCCTTTCTGTATCAGGCAACAGTTAACAATACAATGGCTTTGTTGTTTTAAGACTACATTATTCATCCAAGTGAACAAATGTTCATTTCAACTCCAGACGTTTTAGGTTTGTTAGCCATTTTCCGAGTACGCAGTTTATATCTTCGTACATCGAAATATTCTTTGTCAAGATAGGGATTTCTATCAAGTTTGAGATGTGTGTGTCTCACAATCTTTGTATCTGAGATGAGTTTTAGTTTGTTCTTTGTCGTAGAAAATACCCAGTTCCGGTTCCCTTCACTATGCCAGTATCTCCTGGCAATCCAGGACCTGGACTTTTTGGGATGTCTCCTTTTTGCCCATTTCCACAGCATGTTCCAGACTGTATTGTCCAGTTTGCTGAATGTCTCTTTGGACACTACTGATTGATGGTAGTTTGTCCATCCGGTTATAATGGGGTTGAGAACACCAATGAGATCTTCCTGTTTCCATGCCTTTCCTTTTTTGATCATGTCACTTATTTTATGTGTGACATTCTCAATAGACTTCCTGGAAGGCTTGATAAGTAGTTTCCCTTTGTATTTTCTGAAATTCCAACCTATAAAGTCAAAACCCTGGTCTATGTGAGTAATCAGAGTTTTCTCTTCTGATAGTTCCAGACCTCTTTCCTTTAGAAATCCTTCAATTAATTCCTTAATTTCCTTAGCAGTCTCCTCTGAATCAGCAGTCACAAAAAAATCGTCTGCATAGCGCAGAAAATTTACCTTTTTTGGGTTATGGCTCTTCCAACTTTTCCCCGTATAGTACTTATCTGCAATTGCACGTTCAATTCCATCTAAGGTCATATTGGCCAAAATAGGAGATATTATGCCTCCCTGTGGTGTGCCTGCTTTGGTAGGATTCAGATGATGTTTATAGACAAAACCTGCTTTGAGAAATTGGTTCAGAATCGATCTGTCCATTGGGATGTTGTCCAGTAACCAATCATGGTTGATGTTATCAAAACAACCTTTGATATCTCCTTCCAGTATCCACTGAGCAGAGTTTCTCTTGCTTAGATAGTTGAACGCTTGCTCACATGCATCCTGAGCGCTTCTATATTTTCTGAAACCAAAGGAAGCAATGTCGGCTTTAGTTTCTGCAACAGGCCCCAATGCAAGGGCATATAATGCCTGTATGGCCCTGTCGTACATGGTCGGGATACCTAAGGGTCGTTTCTTTTTCTTACCAGGCTTCTCAATGAAAACTCTTTTCAAGGGTTTTGCTTTATAACTCTCGTCAGATAAATTAAGAGCAGCATTCATTTTAGCTTTGGGTGTTAACCACTTTTCGCCGTCAATTCCTGCTGTTCTTTTACCCTTATTCTGACATATCGTTCTCACTGCTAACAATTTCGCATAGAACGAGTGGGTTAATAAATATTGTAGTCTCTTTACTAATTGCCATTTTCCTTCTTTAACTGCTTTTGTAATTCTGGTTTGCAGCCTGTTAACACTTTTAATGACCTTTTTCCAATCAATATCATTCCATTGGATTTTTAGTCTCATATCTGTAAGTCTCTCGCTTTTGGGCGTCGTTGAATTACTTACATTCACAGGTTTCCCTCCGTTCATACAATGAAACACCATTGGCAAGTCTGCACCCTTTCAGGTTGAGGCAAAGTTTGAACCTCTATCCAGTCCATTACAGACTGGCATTCGCTTTTTACCGTTTCCGCTACCCTCTGAGCCATCGTAGGTCCTTGCGGACTTCCTACCCATATATAATTGGGAGCTCATGGGGTTTACCAAGTTCCATATTTTGAATAATTTCAAATGCCTTAGAAGCCATCTGTAAGCCGAGAATCATTTGTCCATTCCCTATAACGTGGGACGAGCCGTTATAGTCTAATTCCGTGCCTTTTGGCTAAAGCGTGTACAGTCTGCTTTCGCTTGTTGCAGATAACGACTCTTACGATGGTTCAACGTTAGTTTCTTCATAGCATTCATTACCCTAGCAGATTATCCGGATCAGACTTCCAGAGTTTTCCACATTGTCCGGTGGGCTTCACACATTCCATTACTGATAATGCATGCCACAGTAGGGTCACTCCGAGTGGAAGGAGTGGCATTTCTGCAATTCAATATATGACTTTCTTGTCACAACGTCCCGATCTGCTCCGCCCGGCCTTGTGGTGCGGGGGCAGGCAGGCGCTTTTGTGGTGCCTCGTGGATGCATGGGGAGCAGTGCCCGGAACTCATCAGCTTAATCCAGTGGTCCGTGAGTACAAAATGGGTTATCAATTGGGCCGTACTATCAGGACTCCCTCTACCGGAGCACAGGAAAACTTCAATTCTGGTGGATGTGGGGTGCGTATCAATTAAAACAATAAATCTTCTAACCTGTCGATTTATAGAAAAATATAAGTAGTAATGGCTATATTCTACTTATTGAGTATAAACCTACACAGATTTAAAGAAAGTTACCTATGAATGTTTTGTTGGTGAGTTATATGCAAGATAAGAAAGGAAATAAAATACAGATTGGAGACCGGGTAAAAGTCCTTTGGGCAGTCGATAAAAGAGAATATGAAGGTAAAGTGATCAATATAAAGGAGAACATCGCATTATTATCGGCCAAAGACTTTTTTGTGTACATCCATAGACCGGAACGATTATTGAAGATTGCTGGTCAATAAGAAGAATAAAGGGGAAATGCCAAAAAGGGAGTGCGATTGATGAAAATCGGATTCAAGCTACTGAATAGAGCTAACAGGGCACAATTGCTATTAATAATTGGAACCGGCATATTTGCTGCCGGAGCATTGGGTTTTATAGCCGGATACCTGTCACAGGGACAGACCTCGATATTAGGTGCCTTATCTCTTATTCTTGCAGGTGCCGGCTCAAGTGTGAAGAGGGTGAAACATCAATAATATGTGAAAATTTTAACTTGAAATTAATTTAGCAATAAGTTATAAAATAATCGAAGTACAGGACCAAACAAAAACATTCAATGGAAAAACCGTAGTCAATGGACTAAATTTACAGGTGCAGGAAGGCGAGAAATTCGGATATCTGGGTCCCAACAGAGCAGGGAAGAGATGATTAAAAATCTGCTTGACTTTGAAGGACTTTTAGAAAGAAAGGGTGATAAAGTAGGAACTTTCTCCAAGGGAATGAAGAGTAAGCTGGGTCTGGCAAGGGCAATGATCCACGACTCGGATGTTCTTTTTCATAAAAGCAATTGTCGGTTCGATATTCCAAACTGACAGTTAACTATATGTGCTATTAGTTTAAAATTTTATATGGGGTTTCATTATGAATATTCGTTGCTTTTCGTTATTATTAGTTCTTACAATATTACTTTTAGTCAGCAGTTCGGCCAGTGCTGTTCTGGATTATAAAGATAAAGAAATTGTCAGTGCAGATACTGTAATTGATGACGACCTGTTGATCTATGGGGATAATGTAGATATCAGGGGAACGGTGCTGGGTGATGTTATGGCC
>Ga0255393_10094_pt1 | contig 12794 bp, 9 predicted proteins | sample ANMaggSeSYBR01C8_FD_182122 | JGI IMG/M metagenome (GOLD analysis project Ga0255393, IMG submission 182122) | Sediment cell enrichment communities from methane seep in Santa Monica Basin, California, United Staets - ANME aggregate JGI... | ecosystem: Environmental > Aquatic > Marine > Cold seeps >... | reverse complement strand
TTTATTGCAGTTTGCTACGCTATGCTCTTTGCTCCATGCGCTCTGCTATCAAACATGAAATTTATCCTTAAAATTTTCAGTAACAATATGCCCATCAAATAAATGGACTGTGCGATGCGCATATTCTGCGTATGCGGGCGAGTGCGTAACCATAATTATGGTTGTTCCTTCTTCATGGAGTTCAGCTAACATTTTCATGACTTCATCTCCATGGGCAGAATCTAAATTTCCAGTAGGCTCATCAGCTAAAATTAATTTTGGATCAGCCACAACTGCTCTGGCAACTGCTACTCTCTGTTGTTGCCCCCCGGATAATTGTTGTGGGAAATGATTTCTTCGATGCATTATTTGCATTCGTTCCATTGCAGCATTTACCAGTTTTTTTCGATCGGCTGATGAAGTGCCCAAATAAAGCAACGGTAATTCAATATTTTCATAAACAGTTAGTTCATCAATCAGGTTAAAGCTTTGGAAGACAAATCCGATATTATTTTTTCGAAGATTTGCCCGCTGTCGTTCAGTATAATTTGACACTTGTTCTTCGAGAAAAAAATATTCGCCATCAGATGGATTATCCAGAAGTCCCAACAAATTTAATAAAGTTGATTTGCCACAGCCTGAAGGTCCCATAATAGCGACAAATTCACCTTTTTTTACTTCCAGATTAATGTTGTTTAAAGCAGTTGTTTCCACTTCTTCAGTGGTGTAGATTTTTTTTAGATTTTTGGTTTGTATCATGTTGTACTCCTTGAAATATTTAGACAAATAGCATAGAGCCTAATCTTTTCCGTTTAAGTTAAAAGCATAGCGCAGAGAGCATGGCGCATAGCGATTTTCTATCGTTTATCTTAATGTTTTTTGAAAATTGGTTATTTTCCTGCATAAATGATCCAACTCTTCCAATAATTCGTTTTTTATTTTTTCAGTTATCAAATTTCTCATACGAAGAATGATCAAAATATTTGCATTTTCAAAGGTTGATCTTCGTGCGTAATTTAAAAAATTAGCAAACTCTTTATCTGAAGATGATTCTGAACCCTCTGCTATATTATTTGACATACTCATCCCAGCAGCTCGCAATTGTTCGGCAAAACGGTATAGATGTTTTTTTTCAAGTTCATCAGCAATATCAAGTAATTTGTTAGCAATTTCAATCGCCATTTTCCATATCACCAAATCTTGAAATCTAAATTTAACCATTCCAGGTTCCTCCTTAATTTCATGAATTTATTTCTATTTCAAAAACTACAAGTGAGCTTTAAGCATTTTTCTTCGCTATGCGCTTTGCTCTATGCGCCACGCATCACAAATTATTAATTTCACACCAAAATTTACATTCATCTCACTTTTCATTTCAAAATCAATTTGTCCTTATCTCCAAAATTATCATACGACGACGTAATTACTCGGTCTCCTGGTTGCAATCCAGAGATGATTTCATACATTTCGCTATTGGAACGATTTATTCTTATTTGCTTTTTGTAAGCAAAATCACCCGACTCATCCAAAATGTAAACCCACCTTCCCCCAGTTTTCTGATAGAATCCTCCAACGGGCAATAAAATCGCTTCAGTCAAATCACTTAAATCCAGCCTGATATGAAAGGTCTGCCCCCTTCTGATTCCAGCAGGAGTTTTGCCAGCAAACACCATGTCAACTTCAAACTTCCCATCTATAACTTCCAAATAAATTCTATGAATACTTAAATGATAAGATTTATCCGAAAAATCAAATGAGCCAAATTTATCCTTCTCAATTCGGGCAATGTAATGTTCATCAATACCTACGCGGACTTTGAAGCTGTCCAGCACATCAATTTGACCGATGCGGTTCCCAGGCATTTTTGATTCGCCTATTTCTGCATAGAGAGAAGTCAAATGTCCAGAAATCGGTGCGGTTATGACTAAACTTTCCAATTTTTGTTTTACTACTTTTAGATTTGACTGCATGCGTGTCAGGGAAGTCTCCAATTGTTTAATTTGAACATTGCGAAACAAGGAGTCCTGTTTGTAGGTTTCAATTGCTAAATCTTTTCTTTTTACATAATATTCATATTCGTCTTTGGTGTTTTCAAACTCTTCAGTGGAAATTAATTTTTTACTAACTAAATCTTTATGCCGCTCATATTGTCTTTTTAATTTTAAAGTTTGATATTCGAGATCTGCGAGCTGTGTTTTCAGGGTCAAACGATTCTGTTCCATCAGCAGGCGGGTCGTTCTTAAGTTATTACTCTGTTCAAAAAATTCAGCTTCGCGAAACATGATATTTAATAGCAGGTTGGTATTGCCAAGCTGTAGAATTTCCTGTCCTTTTTCCACAAACGTCCCTGCTTCAATAAATTTCTTCTCCACTCGTCCACCTTCCACAGCGTCGAGATAAACTGTTTGAATTGGCAGAACCGTACCAATAACAGGAATAAATTCTTTGAAAGGTCCTCTTGTAACTTCTGATATCGTGATTCTTTCTTTTTTCACATTTAACTTTGAACTGCGGTCTCCAAAAATTAAACTATACAGAATTAGAAAAACAAAAATCGATATAATTACCAGTACAGCTATTTTTTGGGGAGTAAAGTTCTTTTTTTTAATTGGTCTATCCATCTTCTTCTCCTCCTAAATTAGCGGGCATATTTAATCAACAAAAAAAGTGAAATCCCAAATAACAATATCCAAATTTCAAATAAATCACAAATGCGCCCAGTCGCATCCACCTTTGGCGCGATTCAAATATTCAATGACCGAAACTTATTTTATTATAGCGTGTTTGTAATTTGTTATTTGGGATTTATTTATGGTCAAAATCTTTGTCCATTTGAGATAAAATATAAATAATAAATTTTGTGTAATATTCCATAAGAAACATATTCAACTTTCATGCCAATATTGTTTTTTAAAGGTTTAAGCTATTTTCAAATTTTAAAACTATACGGTTTCATTACAGTAGGTGTACGATAACGAACGTTTTATGAAGTTACAAGTTTAAAATTCATAGTTGCAAGTTATTATTTTTTATATTCTTCCTCGTTTCATTTATTTATGGTACAGAATTTGATAATTTAAATTAAGTAGAAAAAGAATCTTGTTTCTTCTTCATAAAGAACTTGACTTTTCTTTTTAAAAATTGTATATATTTCTATGGCTATAGAGCCGCATTATTAGAATTTAGAAAACTAAAAAATAGAATTTACGAGACCTCAAAGGTCTTCAAGACCTTTGAGGTCGGACAAATTTAAAATTCGAGTAAATTAGTGAAACTGAAAGTTCACCTGAGGTGAATCAATTATTTGTAAAAATCTGCCTATGGTAGATCCGCCGTCTTTTTGGTGGATTAGCGGTTAAAAATCTTATGACTAAAAAATACGGAAAAATTCTTGTTGTCGATGATGATGAAGATGTTCTTCATGCTGCCCTTCTTTTTCTTAAACAGCACGTTGAATTAATTCATACAGAGAAAAATCCCGACATGATTCCCACGCTTTTGAAGAATGAGAATTATGATGTTATTCTGTTGGATATGAATTTTACTCACGACGTTACCAGCGGCAGGGAAGGTTTCTTCTGGCTCAATAAAATTCTTGAAATTGACCCATCTTCAGTTGTGGTAATGATTACTGCCTACGGCGATGTTGAAATGTCAGTGAAAGCCATTAAAGAAGGAGCGACTGATTTTGTTCTCAAACCGTGGCAGAATGAAAAACTGTTAGCGACAATCTCATCAGCTTTAAATCTCAAACAATCTCGTGCCGAAGTAAGCAGTTTACGAAATCGTCAGCAGCAGCTTGCGGCTGACCTTGATAAACCGTTTCAAGATTTTATCGGTGATAGCCCTGCAATGGAAAAGGTTTTTAGCACAATCCGAAAAGTTGCTCAAACCGATGCCAATGTAATGATTCTTGGTGAAAACGGAACTGGGAAAGAACTGGTTGCCCGAGAATTGCACCGACAATCTTTACGCCGCAAAGAAGTTTTTATCACTGTGGACATGGGCGCCATTACCGACACACTTTTCGAGAGTGAACTATTCGGTCATACAAAAGGCGCTTTTACCGACGCCAAAGAAGACCGTGCTGGCAGGTTTGAAATCGCTTCTAACGGCACGCTTTTTCTTGATGAAATTGGCAATCTCTCACTTCCGCTGCAGGCAAAATTACTGACAGTCTTACAAAATCGAGAAGTTACCCGTCTCGGTTCTAATAAGCCGCTGCCGATTGACATCAGGCTTATCTGTGCCACCAACCGACCAATTTATGAAATGGTTAATCAAAAACAATTCAGGCAAGATTTGCTCTATCGGGTTAATACGGTAGAAATTCATTTGCCACCATTGCGCGAGCGGCTTGAGGATATTCCGTTGTTGGTTGAACATTTCCTGGAAATTTACTGTAAAAAATATAATGTTGCTCTCAAATGTGTAACCGCTTCAACGCTTAAAAAATTGGAAAAATATCACTGGCACGGAAATGTGCGAGAATTGCAGCATGCCGTTGAGCGCGCTGTGATAATGACTGAGTCGGCTATTCTGCAACCTTCGGATATTATTTTTACCGTTAGAGAAGCAAAAGAACAGGGCTTGGTATTTGAAAATTATAATCTTGAAGAAGCGGAAAAGATAATCATTAGAAAAGCCCTGAGCAAACATAGCGGCAACATTACCAGGGCTGCTGAAGAATTGGGGCTGACTCGCACTTCTCTCTATCGCAGAATGGAGAAACATGGTCTTTAGAAATTTTAAAATAATCTGCACCGTTCGTATTATATTTCTTTCGGCGCTTATCTTTCTTTTTTTCTATTTAATAACTCACACATCGCTGATTGCAGTTATTTTCATAGTCGGGATTATTATTGTTTTTCAGATTTATTCACTCATCCAATACGTCGATAAAACGAATAAGGATTTAACACGATTTTTAGAAGCTATCAAATACGAAGATTTTTCCCAGTCTTTCAGCGGGGCTGGATTCGGTTCATCCTTTTCAAAATTGAAAGCAGCGTTTAATGAAGTGCTGCGAAAATTTCAGCAAACAAGGGCGGAAACAGAAGAACACCACCGTTATTTACAAACAGTGGTGCAGCATGTGGGCATTGGTTTATTGTCCTATCAACAGGATGGAGAAATCGAACTTATTAACACTGCGGCAAAACGCCTGCTAAAAGTCCCCCGACTGAAAAATATAAATTCCCTGAAATCATTCAGCCCGCAACTTGTCAAAACATTACTGAATCTCAAACCAGGCACCAGGGCGTTAATCAAAGTTGAGGATAACAACGAACTGCTTCAATTAGTAATTTATTCAACTGAATTTATTTTAAGAGAGAAAAGATTTACGCTGGTTTCCATCCAGAACATTCAGAGTGAATTAGAAGAAAAGGAAATGGAAGCGTGGCAGAATTTAATCCGCGTTCTCACCCACGAAATAATGAACTCAATCACACCCATTGCCTCGCTTGCCTCGACAGTAAACAATCTGCTTAACGATTATTCTGACGAAAAAAAGAAAGAAGAAATATCAACCGAGACAATCGAAGATGTCAGCGGCGCAGTACAGACCATCGAAAAACGCAGCAAAGGGCTGTTAAATTTTGTTGACTCTTACCGTAAACTCACCCGTATTCCCAAACCCAATTTTCAAATATTTCTTATCTCATCCCTGTTTGAGCGAATAAATAAATTAATGGCATCCCAGATAAAAGACAAAGGAATCGATTTTTTCAGCGACATCGACCCTGAAACACTCGAGTTAACTGCCGACTCTGAAATGATTGAGCAGGTTTTGATTAACCTGTTATTAAATTCCATTTCTGCATTAAACAGCAAACAGAACGCTAAAATTGAACTTTCAGCAAAATTAGATGAAAGAGGAAGAGTTATAATTCAAGTCGCTGACAATGGTCCAGGCATAATCGAAGAAGTGCAGGATAAAATTTTCATCCCGTTTTTCACAACAAAACAAGAAGGAACTGGAATCGGTCTCAGTCTATCACGGCAGATTATGCGACTGCATCGGGGGAATATTAGTGTTACTTCTAAGGCTGGTAGCGAGACGGTTTTTACTTTGAGGTTTTGACTACTCAATAAAATTTCCCACAGATAATTTAACCCCATAGATAAAAATCAAACATTTGTGATGTTAAAAAAATCGCTTTGCGAATCTGCCTTTGGCACGATCAGTGGGCGATTTGTTTTTATTTAGTTCTGTATTTCCTGGTTTGAAAATTAACAGAGTCAACAATTTTTTGAGTTAAAACACTTTCAATAATTTCAATGCCATAATAAACATTGCAATGAGCAAAATAACTCGAATAAATTTTTCATCCTTTTTAACTGCCAATTTAGCTGCCCACCAGGCGCCAAATGCCATTCCTCCAGCTAAAATTAAACCATAAATCCAGTTGATATTTTTTGTTACTGCGAAAATAATAATTGCAGGAATGGTGTAGAAAGATATGATAAAAACTTTGTGCATATTTACGTGAAGGAGATTTAACCTGACTAAATGATGCAGCGCCGCCATTATCAAAAATCCAACACCCGCCTGAATGAAACCGCCATAAAATCCAATTCCGAATAGCGCTGGATAAACTAACCAGGGATTGTAATCTTCACCGTTTTTCAGGTTGTCCTTTTTCGATTTTGGGATAATCAGTGTGAAAATAATACCGATCATAATACAGGCTAATATTTTTTTAAACGCTTCATTGCTGATATTTACAGAGATGAGAGCGCCGATAATCGCTCCTGGTAAAGTGATTGCTGCTAATTTAAGGCTAAATTTAAACTGGGAAAAATTTTCTTGTTTAAACGAAATAACCGCGGAAATATTCTGAATAAAAATTGCCACACGGTTGGTGCCATTAGCCAGTGAACTTTCCATACCTAAAAATATCAACGCTGGCAGCGTTAATGTTGAACCTCCGCCAGCCATGACATTTATAAATCCGGCAACCGACCCGACTGAAAATAGTAGTAGTAGTTTGAGGAGTTCATTCATGTACGTTTTTAGCCCTTTAACAAATTGTTGTAACCGATCACAGGATTAAAAAAACGATCGTTTTTAGCCACAAAAATGAAAATTCCACAGAAAAAAAATAAAATCAGGATTCATAAATTCCGAAAAGTTGAAGATTTTTCGTGCTCCAAAAGGCAATCAGACCATAATGCAGGTTCAATTTATTGAGATATGAACGCATACGTAAAAAATCATATCCTCGTGGCTTTTTCCTTCCTGTGAGAATTCCGACAAGAAGTGAGTTATCAATCAACCAGTAGTCGATCTTAAACGGCTTGAACTGTATATTTTCAATTTTTGTGTCGATGACAACGTTATCGTCATATGCCAATTTATTTTGTTTTAGCTCAATTCGTAATGCGGCTTGATATATCCTGCTGTGAAAAGATGCCCCAATCGATTTGTGGATGTTGCGTATTGATAACACAATAGTGTCAATGAGCTTTTTTATAGAAGATCTATGAAAAAAAGCTTCGTCCCAGTGTTCAACGTCTGGCTCAATTCGTTGGTCAAAAATAATTCTTTTTGGTTTAGCTTTGTTTAAGCCGAAATTAATCAATAGTCCAAGTCTGAGTCTCTTCACCTTCAAGTATGTCATAATTTGAGCATAATTTTCAGGAATGAAATCAGTTTGAATGCATTTCAATTCTACGATTATTTTATTATCAACAATCTCATCAATTTCAAAATCAGCAATTCTCTCGCCTGAATAATCAAAATTTACAGTTTTCTTATAATCAGCTTTAAGACCTTTTTGAACAAGATAGCGATGGAAAATTTTATGATACCTGATTTCATCAAAACCAATGCCGACCATTTTAAAGGCATCGTAAGCACAGCCGATTATGTCGTAGCTAAGTTCTTTATAAAGATAGTTATCATCTGAATTCATAACATCGTCCCGCCATTTGCTTGAACAGTTAAAAATTCATGTAATTCGTTTCTGTGGAAATTTTATTTCTGTGGCTAAAAATATTTATGATTTCTTTTATCAGCAGTTCTCGTTTTAAATCGTGAATCCTATTGTTATTAATGTGGTAATTTGGGGATTCGGTAATTGGGAAAATAGTTCCCTTAACCCGCATTATTCACAGTCTGTATTTCCTTATTATTTATACAAGGTAACTGTACGGGTATTATATTTTTAAAGCACAGTCAGTATTTCTTTATAAAAACAATGTAACTGTACAGGCATCGTCTGTATTCCTTTATTAATATTAAGGAAACGATACAGGGAAGCGGGATAATCTGAATGGTGCATGAATTTAAATTAGGCATGTCAAACTGAGTTTGATTTTGCATGTCCGTTTAACAACCATAATTACAATAAGCTAACCATATTTCAAATAAATTTCATGCTATGTCAAGTTTCCTTCATATTTTTATCATGTAGACAGACTGGGAATAATTGTAACAGTTCACCACCCATGCTAATTATTATTTTGATCTCAGAACAGGGATTAACGATTTACGATTTTAGAAGTATATTTGATTTTATGGTTTATGTTTTCCAACCCGCATTCCTTCATAAATCAAAAATCGTTGATCCTTGTTCGTAAATCAATCTTTTGCTTTTAAATGGGTATAGAGGTGAACTGTTACGAATAATTCAGGTTAAATGGAATTATGAGCACCCAGGAGATTAAACCGCCGCCAACCATTATTGCACCAATTCTAAACTATTGATTTAAAAACAAACCAGCGTTAGGACCTACTGGAATTCCTAAAAGTATCCAAATACTAAGCAGAATTGCCCAGAAAATCATAAATATAATTGTATAGGGCAACATCGTGGCAATTACAGTACCGATCCCTGCTTTTTTATCATATTTTTGAACAAATGCAATAATTAGAGCAAAGTAAGACATCATCGGAGAAATGATGTTCGTAGTGCTGTCACCGATTCGATAAGCTGTTTGAACGAGCTCTGGTGTGAATCCTAACAACATAAACATTGGGATGAAAACAGGAGCCATAATTGCCCACTTTGCCGATGCACTACCCATAAACATATTGATAAATCCAGAAAGGACGATAAATAAAAGCATTAACGGAATGGGTCCTAATCCCAATGATTTCAAAAACGTCGCTCCCTGGATGGCAAAAATAAGACCTAAATTGGTCCATTTGAAATACGAAACAAATTGAGCAGCAAAAAATGCAAGCACCAGGTAAATAGCCAACGTTTCCATGGCTTTTACCATGCCCTTGATCACGTCTTTATCATTTTTATAGGTACGGGCGCCAACTCCATAGGCGACACTCATAAAAAAAGAACCGAGAAAAATGAAGGCAATGATTCCCGATAAAAATGGGGATCGTAAAATACCACCCGTCTCCGGATTTCGCAAATATCCATCGCCAGGAATAACTCCACCAAGTATAAATATGGTAAATAAGGCGCCTATTATTAAAGCAAATAAAAGCCCACGCTTTTCATCTTTATTTAAGCGATCTAATTTTTCAGCGGCAATATCTCCCTCGTATGTTCCAAGCCGGGGAATAATTATTTTTTCGGTAACCCATGTTCCTCCCAGTGCAACGAAGAATGTAGAAACTGCCATAAAATAATAGTTAGCTGTTGGATTCACTTCATAACCGGCAATTATTATGCGAGCTGCTTCTTCTGATAATCCTGCCAATAGCGGATCCACCGTACCGAGTAATAAATTGGCGCTATAACCACCAGACACACCGGCAAAAGCAGCAGCCAATCCGGCTATTGGATGTCTTCCCACTGCCAGAAAAATCATCCCCGCTAACGGAACTAATAAAACATATCCAATTTCAGATGCTGTATTTGAAATTACACCAGCAAAAACAATAATAAATGTTAACAAGCGTTTAGGGGCAGAAAGTACCAATAACCGTAATGTTGTGCCAATTAATCCGCTGCTTTCAGCCAGACCAATTCCGAGCATAGCCACCATTACAATACCCAACGGTGCAAAACCTGTGTAGTTAGTAACCATTTCTGTAATAATTCGATGAAGACCAGGAATAGAAACTAAATTTACAGCTTTGATTAATTCACCTGTTGCAGGATGCTCTACCGTTACATTTAGTTTATGTGCTATCCACGATAATACAATTACGAGCAATGCGAAAATAGCAAATAATGTAGCTGGGTGAGGTAATGCATTACCAACTCGTTCAATATATGAAAGAAGTTTATCAGTAAGTTTTGGATTCCATTTGTATTTTATTTTAATTTTCATTCTTTCTTTGTTTTTTTTTAAAAGAAATATTTAAACGCGGAGTTCGCAGAGAACGCGGAGTGCTCAAAGAGTGCAGAGAAAAAATATTTAAAATTTTTTTTGAACAAATTTAAAATTTTATAGTCAATTTTAGAATAAAAATTAATTTTTTATTTTTTTTATTGAAGTAACTCTGCGGTCTCTGCGTTTAATATTATTGTTCATTTTTTTATTGCGGTTTATCCGCGCTATAGTATTACAGGTAAAGTCCTGTATAGTTTTCTTATATTTTTTAAAGCACAGACTATGCTTTGTTTTTTATGACTGCCACTGCTTCTGCTACTGCCACTTGCAGCTTGCTGCGCTAAGCTTTCCTTGATTTTGCAGCAACATTATACAAAAACCAACCCAATGCGGCAAAAGCAATTGCTGACACAATTTGTCCTAACCATTCAGTTGAATAATGGATTTCAAGAAATTTTGGAGCTTTTGAAAGCGTTACAGCGAATACAGCAATAACCACTCCCATTAAACCTTCACCAGCAATCAAGCCAGAACCTAACAATACGCCCTGGTCTTTACCTTTTTCTTCAGAATTAATTTTGTATTTCTTTTCAACTATGTGTTTGATCAATCCGCCAATAAAAACCGGGGTCATAGTAGAAAGGGGTAAATACATACCCACGGCAAAAGGCAGTGGGGGGATTCTTAAAAGTACAATAGGAATAATGAAAGCCGCTCCAATTCCGACAAGGTCCCATCTTAAATTACCTCCTAACACACCATCGAGCACAGTTTTCATTAATGTTGCCTGGGGTGCAGGGAGCGCATCAGATCCAAAACCGTAAGCTTTACCAAGATAATATACAGCGAGACAGACAAAAAATGCTGATCCGATTGCGCCAATGAGTTCACTCATTTGTTGTTTACGAGGCGTGGCGCCGATAATATACCCGGTTTTCAAATCCTGTGAAATATCACCGGCAATAGATGCAGCAATACAGACAATTGTGCCAATAGTAAGAGCGGTAACTTTGCCGGATAGATCAGTCCAGCCGATCAATTTAAAAATAAGTCCGGTGCCTAACAGTGTAACGATTACCATGCCGGAAGTGGGGTTAGATGAAACACCAATCAGTCCCACAATTCGAGAAGAAACAGTTACAAAAGCGAATGCAAAAATGGCAATGGCTATCGCACTAAAAAATCTCATCATTAAGAATGTATGCTGACCAAGAACTCCCGGAACAGCAGTAATGACAAAAATAACTAATGAAATTCCAATTAAAACATATTTTAAATGGAGGTCTTGTTCAGTCCTCAATTTTGCTTTATCCAGGGTCGAGGCACTGGATTTAATTTCCTTTAAGCCAATTTTAAGCGATTCAATCATTGTCGGAATTGATTTAGCTACCGTAAGAATTCCCGCAGCAGCCACAGCCCCTGCACCAATGATTCTAATATATGCTTCCCAGATTTGCTTGGCGCTCAACTGTCCGATTGTCGTAATTCCATCAGCTAAACCTCTTGATTTAAGATACACTAATGTATCTGCCAGGATCGCGCCATCGCCAAATTTATGGGCAATAAATGGGATAATCACTACCCAGGAAAGTAAGCCGCCACCGACCATGATAGCGCCAATTCTTATGCCCAATATGTAACCAACTCCAATAAGCGCGGGAGTTGTTGCAACACCTATTTGAGCTTTTTTTAATAATGGAAGATTTAACACAATTTTATCCGGCCATAAATAAAACAGTTTGATTAAACTTTTGTACAACGCTCCGAGTCCCAATCCAATAAATACGTTTTTGGCGGATGAGCCTCCCTCCGAAGCCGCAATCAGTACTTCTGCGCTGGCAGTGCCTTCCGGGTAGGGTAAATTGTAGTGTTCTCTGACAATTAAAAACCCTCGTAAAGGGATCATAAAAAGTATACCGGTAACACCGCCTAACATGGCAAGAATTGTCATTTGAAATAACGATGGATCAACATCAACTCCCAATTCTTTTGACCAAATAAAAAGCGCTGGAATGGTGAAAATGATCCCTGATGCAAGCGAAGAACTTGCAGATCCTGCTGTTTGAGAAATATTACATTCAAGTATGGTAGATTTTCCAAAGATAGGAGTAAGAACGCGCAGAATAGCGACAGATACAACAGCGAGTGGAATTGCCGTACTAATTGTGAGTCCGACCAATAATCCAAGATAGGCATTGGCGCTTCCGAACACAGCTCCTAAAATAACGCCTAAGATAATTGTTTTTGCATTAAAATCTTTTAATTTAGCATTTGCTGGAATAAAAGGTTTGAATTCCGCCATAGGCACTTTCCTCGTTTTAGATTAATATTATTTAGAATTTATTAATAAATATTCGTAACTGATTACATGATTTTGAATGTTGATTTTTTTGTTAGCCTTTATTTTTAATTAAATTGTAATTAAAGAATCATCTTTCATTTCAAAACCTTTCATATCAAATAGATTCATCATATAAAATAGTAAATCATCTTCTCCATAATTATATCTCTCAAATCCATCCAGCATCAAAATTATTAAAGAAAGGATTTCACTCAAAATAATTAAA
>Ga0255393_10092_pt1 | contig 12953 bp, 12 predicted proteins | sample ANMaggSeSYBR01C8_FD_182122 | JGI IMG/M metagenome (GOLD analysis project Ga0255393, IMG submission 182122) | Sediment cell enrichment communities from methane seep in Santa Monica Basin, California, United Staets - ANME aggregate JGI... | ecosystem: Environmental > Aquatic > Marine > Cold seeps >... | reverse complement strand
TGTAAACTTATTCTATTCCCTTTTTAATTAAAAATTTGAGTAAATTTGTAACAGAACCTTATTTAAAGTAATTATAAATTTTTCCTTGTCTTTTTTGTTAACTAACTAAAAACAAATCTAATATATATTAATTTCTTTTGTCTAAATAATATTTTTATGTAAGTATTGACCGGACTTAAATATTATTTTTAAATTAGCCGGGTTATGATCGTTTATTGAATTTTGTTTAGAATTTAGAGGTTAACTTTTTAAATAAATGAAATCTATGGAAAATATTAACTGGGGAGATTTACCCTTTGGTTATTTTAAAACTGATTACAATGTCAGGTGCTATTATAAAGATGGCAAATGGGGAGAAATAGAAGTATCATCATCAGAACATGTTAATATCCATATTGCGGCTACATGTCTGCATTATGGGCAGGAATGCTTTGAAGGCATGAAGGTTTTTAGGGGAAAAGATGAAAAAATCAGGGTTTTCCGTTGGGAAGAAAATGCAAAGCGGATGCAGCGTTCCTGCGAAGGAATCATGATGGCCCAGCCTCCAATAGATTTATTTAAAGAGATGATGCTCAAAGTGATCAAATTAAATGAAAAATATATTCCTCCTTCAGGACAGGGAGCTGCGCTTTATTTACGGCCTTTAACAATCGGTTCCGGCCCCCAGGTAGGTGTTAAGCCCGCTGATGAATATTTGTTTATGATCTTTGTCGGTCCGGTTGGCCCGTACTTTAAGGAAGGATTTAAACCCGTTAATGTGCAAATTGTACGTGATTACGATCGTACTGCACCGCACGGAACCGGGCACATAAAAGTGGGTGGAAATTATGCATCCAGTTTAAAACCTGCCGACCGTGCCAAGAAAGAAGGATTTTCAACAGTTTTGTTTGTTGATTCAAAAGAAAACAAATACATCGACGAAGCCGGCCCTGCCAATTTCTTTGGTATCAAAGGCAATACTTACATTACGCCAGATTCAAAAACCATTTTACCTTCTATTACCAACATGAGCTTAAGAACGATTGCCGTAGATATGGGTATGACAGTAGAACGACGTCATGTATTGGTTGAAGAACTGGATGGATTTGAAGAAGTAGGCGCCTGTGGAACTGCTGCCGTCATTTCTCCGATCAAAAGAATTGTGGACCGTGAATCTGGCAAAGAATACTCTTATTGCTCTAATGGCGAGGCCGGACCTATCTCCACGAAGCTTTACAACACGCTAAAAGGGATACAGGAAGGAGAGATTGAAGATAAGTATGGATGGAATATGATTGTTGAATAGTGTTAGTGAACAGCTTTTTATTTTTGATGCAACCCGCATTCTTTAAGTTCGGGATGCTCCCACCACCAGCGGCCTGCTCTTAAATCATCACCCGGTTCAATAGCACGGGTACAAGGTTGGCATCCGATACTTGGGAAACCTTTATTGTGAAGTTTGTTGTATGGAATCTTATGTTCTTCAATGTAATCCCACACTTGCTTTTCAGTCCAGTTGATCAATGGATTTATTTTGATCCGACCGTGGTTATTATTGTCAAGCTCAACCACAGCATTATTATTTCTCGTAACCGACTGTTCCCTTCTTAATCCCGTGATCCAGAAATCAAATCCTTCCAATGCGCGATGTAAAGGTTCAATTTTCCTGATGTGACAACACAACTTCCGGTTTTCAATACTTTCATAAAACAGGTTGATCCCTTTCTCCCGAACCATTTTCTCAACTTTTTTGGCAGCCGGAAAATACACTTCCATCTTAATTTTATAACGGCTGTTTGTCCTGTCAATCAAATCATAGGTTTCGGGGAATAATCTGCCGGTATCGAGGGTAAATATTTTTGTACGTGGATCGATGGAAGCGATCATGTGGGTCAATACCTGGTCTTCCGCTCCCAGGCTGGAGGCAAAAGCAATATTGCCTTTGTATTCGGTTAAAAAGTAGTGAAGCACCTCTTCAGGCGAGCTACTCTTCAACTTTACATTATGTTCCTGTACAATATTTTCATGCATAAGAAGTTGCAAAATTAAGATAAAATCTCTTCCGGCTTCAAAGATTTATCAACACAAACCTCCTTATCAGTGTGTGCAACTGTGCAACACTCACTGTAATAGTTATGTTCAAAAAATAAATATGTCAAAGCAATGGTTTTAATCAAGCTTAATAAGACTTTACCCATAGGCTCTAAACCAAACCGGCCTCATTATCCTAACCTATCTCCTTTTTTAATATTTTTGTTCAAACGAATAAACTATGAGAGTTCATTTTATTGCCATTGGTGGAAGCGCCATGCACAACCTGGCTATTGCGCTTGTCAGGAAAGGATATAAGGTTACCGGATCGGATGATGAAATATTTGAACCTTCGAGAGGCAGGTTAAAAAATCATAACATTTTACCTGAAGCAGAAGGATGGTATCCGGAGAAGATCACAAATGATCTGGATGCAGTGATACTTGGGATGCATGCCAAGCAGGATAATCCTGAATTATTAAAAGCTCAGAAATTAGGGATAAACATATTCTCCTATCCCGAATACCTTTACGAACAATCGAAAAATAAAAAACGGATTGTAATTGGCGGAAGCCATGGCAAAACAACCATTACCTCCATGATTCTGCATGTGTTGAATTTTTTTAATAAACCAAACGATTACATGGTGGGGGCACAATTAGAAGGATTTGATGTGATGGTAAAAATGACAAAAGATGCCCCGGTGATAGTGCTGGAAGGCGATGAGTACCTCACCTCTCCTATTGACCTGCGGCCAAAATTCCATATTTATCAGCCGGACATTGCCCTGATCAGCGGTATTGCCTGGGACCATATCAATGTGTTTCCAACCTTTGATAACTATGTGGAACAATTCAGGATATTTGCCGACCTGATCACAAAAAACGGAACCCTTGTTTATTGTAAGGAAGATGAGGAAGTCAATAAGATTGGAAAAAATACACGAGAAGATATCAAAGCCCTGCCTTACTCCATTCCTGAACACATCATTGAAGATGGAATTACAAAAGTTATTTTCAATGGCAAAAAGATCCCGTTGAAAGTTTTTGGGGAACATAACCTGATGAACATGAATGGGGCGCGGTTAGTCTGCATTGAACTTGGTATTTCTGATGATCAATTTTTCGAAGCAATTCAAAGTTTTGCAGGTGCTTCGAAGCGGTTGGAGTTGGTAGCACAAAATGACTACACTACAGTTTTTAAGGATTTTGCCCACTCCCCTTCCAAACTAATTGCAACAACCGATGCCGTTAAAAAACAATTCAAAAACCGGCACCTCGTTGCCTGTATTGAGTTGCATACCTACAGCAGCCTGAGCAAGGAATTTTTAAGTCATTATAAAGGATGCCTCGACAATGCGGATACGGCCATTGTTTATTTTAGCCAACATGCCTTGCAATTAAAAAAACTTCCACCTATTACTGAGGAACAGGTAAAAGAAGCTTTTGTTAATCCCAGCCTTAAGGTTTATACCGACTCCAGGAAACTACAAACCGACCTGCAATCCATAGACTGGAAAAACAAAAACCTGTTGATGATGAGTTCGGGGAATTTTGATGGGATAGACATAAATGATTTTGGAGAAATAATTGTGAATGTTGTCAAAAGGACCCCTATGGGGAATGATGGATAGGGATACGGAGTGCAGGGTACAGATTGCTGGATACTTGATGCTTGTGCTATATCAATTTAGAAATTGTTTATTTTTGTATTATGACAAAACGAGATAAAATTATAAATAAGATTATTGGATTGGCAAATGCAAGTTATCCTGACTCAGAGATATATTTATATGGCTCTCAGGCACGAGGAGACAACAAGTATCTATCTGATTGGGATTTATTGATTTTACTTAGTTCAAAGAATATTTCATTCGATCTTGAAACTAAACTCATGGATGAATTTTATGAAATCGAACTTGAGACCGGTGAGATTATTTCCCCTTTGATTTACTCAAAATCAGATTGGAACAATAACCGTTCTTTTACACCTCTATACGAAAACATACAAAAAGAAGGGATTAGAATAAAATGAAAGGTTCGAAGAAAGATTTAATACGATATCGGTTAAATCGTGCAAGAGATACCTTTGATGACGCCAGGATTCTGGCAGATAAGGAAAAGTGGAATTCAACCATTAACAGGCTATATTATTCAGCATATTATGCAGTAATAGCATTACTTCTTGATTCTGATTTGAAGCCAACAACACATAATGGAACAAAATCATATTTCTCTGAATACTTTATTAAAAAAGGGCAAGTCAGCCTGCACTTAAACCTGGCTCACAAGACTTGCGCCAGTGGGGTGGGTATATATCTTGAATACTCATTATTATTTTATTCGTTTTTTACTATATTATTTGTTGCATCTCTTTTTTATTTCATCATAAGCTGATTCTAAACCTAATTCGCCTGCTTTACTCAAGTCACTGCAACAACCTGCATTATCGTTAAGAATATCCTTAATTTGACCTCTAATAAAATAAGCTTCTCCGTAATCAGAATTCAACGCAATTGCTGAATTTAAATTTGTCATTGCTGTTTGATAATTCTTAAGCATTGCATAGCAAATTGCTTTTTGAACCAATAGATTCTCATTGCAAAATTCAGGATAATTTATGCCCATTATTTGAATTGCAACTTTATCTTTGTATAATCCACAAATATCACAAATGAGATTATACTTTTCATGCTTACAATTTCTAATGGAAAAATCAAAATCATTAATTGCTCCTAAATAATCTTGCAATTCTTGTTTTGCAAATCCTCTGTAAATATAAGTCCTTATTATATATTTATATGTCGAGGATATTTTAATTGATTTAGTTAAATCTGAAATCGCAGAACTGTAATCACGGTTATTATAATTTATTATTCCTCTTTGAGAATAAACATGAGCATAGAGGTCAGTAGAATAATTACACTCATTTCGAATTTTTGCTAATCTTTGTTCTTCAATTTTATCATTGTAGTAATCAATGGAAAAACCCTCGGCATAAACTCCAAAATCATACTCAATTAGTGAAGTGTGAATCCAAGCAATCACGCTGTCGAAAGGTGCAAGCTCTAGGTTATATTCAGGCTGAAGGATTAAGATTTTAATTTTCACAAAGCTATTTTCTACACTATCACTCAAGATTTCAAACCCTACATTTCCCAAGTTAATGGTGTTAATCGTCCCTATTAGTTTTCCATTAGTGCTAGGTGCTTCTCTGATATTAGCACCCGATTGTATCAAATCATAGTAATCACCAATCGTGTAAGAACATTTCTGGCCGATAGTATAATTTATCAGAAAAATCAGGAGGAAAAAAGTTAAAATGGTTTGTTTTGTCATTTTTTTATCAGTTAGTTTGATTTAATAGTATCGCTAAATGATGGCAGGTAACGGTGGCTATAAATTTCTGGCATGCAATCTTACCCACTTAATTATCAAACCGTTATGTTGTTTGTTTTTTGTAATTCATTTTATATTAGCACTTTCTGCCCGTTTGAATTTATAGCATGTTGAACTAAATTCTGCTTTGCAGAATAGCTGAAAATATTATCTTTGTAATATTGAACCTACCAAAACCGTATTGAAAACCCATAGAAATAATTTAGCTCAACATCTGCTTCAAACTGGGTGCTACGCACCGTTTGAAGGCTATTTATTAGGGCAAGTTTTATTTCAATTTCCATGTTTGCCATTCTTTTTCTATTTGTGGGCTTACGTTCACTTGTGGTGTTTGTATTTTTCCACTAAGTCCTGTTTCTTTTCTTACTGATTGAATTATGTAATTACTTAAATTATTATAATCTACTTGTCCTTTTGTATCTTTAAGTTTTTTAAGCAAATAATAAGTAAAATATCCATGACCTTTTTCTCTGTAAACTGCCGAACTTTCAATACCTGTACTTGATGTGAAAACTACCAAATTTCCAGAAATATATTCTTGTTTTGGTTTTATTTTCACAGCTTTCATTGCAATTAATCCTTGATTTCTCGCACCACCACTAAAACAAGCATCTAAGAAAACAGTAATTTGATTTGCAGGGTGTTCGGTTAATTTTTTATAAATATTTGATAATTTAATTGCATATTCTAATTCTGTTCCTTGTACATCAACAGGAATTATATATGCCTCTTTTGTTTTTTCATCAGGTAAACCATGCCCTGAATAGTAAAAAATTAACTTAGCATTTCCATTCTCAATTTTTGAAAGATTCTTTATCCATGCCAAACCCCTATAAATTTCTGAGGATGTAGCATTTATTAACAATTTTATCTGTTTCTCAGGAACACCAATAGTTTTTTTACAATATTGAGCAAATACTTTAGCATCATTTTCTGCAAAATCTGCATTTTGTTCTGATCTTAATCCTTTTTGTCTTGATTTATAATCTTCATTTCCTATAATCAAAGCATATATTTTATTATTAATAATATCACTTTTAGGAATGTTCATATCTACATCTGACTTGCCTACATCTATTTTAATATCTCCTTCTGCAATATTTGAATTAATATCTTCAGTTCTTATAACCATTTTTACTGGATCAAAATTGGTTTCTATCTCTAATGAATTAAATGTTACAGGATTATTGCAATTATAAAAATATGTTTGTTTATTCGCAGGATTGATAATATTTGTTTGATATATAATAAATTTTCTAATCTCTTTGTTATAAGAAAATTGCGTATTTTTATATTTTAGTTTCCTAAATGATTTATCGAACTTTTCTGCTTCTGAAATTGGCACCTTAATATAAATATCATCTAAAATTGGAAAGCTTATTTTAAATGTTTCGCTTTCTGTATCATAACTAAAATATGATTTTAATATATCCTCCTCAAATATTTTGGACGCATATATATCAATAGCCTCTTGATAAAATTCGGTAATTTTTATTTCTCTATTTTTCCCGTTTACTCTTTTCTGGTAATCTGATAATTTTTCATATTTCCCTTTTTGTTCCCATGGATATATTTTATTTTGAACATACATAACAATTGTATTATAATCAATGGGTCCGTATATCTGTACCCAAGGAAAATAATTTTGTCTAACAACTTCAATGGATTCTTGCAAAGGTTTAGGATCTTTACCGTCAGCAGATACAATCCAAGTTTCCGGCGGTTCTCTATTACCCTCGGAGTCTAATTTAAAACTACTAAAGGTAAGATATCTGCCATCATCTGCCCAAAAAAGATAACCATACTCACCGCGTCTATCATTTGTTTTAGTAACTTGTATATGATTATTCCCATCCACATCTACAATATTAATAATCCAACCATCGGCATCATTATTATTGTTCCCCTCTCTTGTAATAAAAGCAATGTTTTTACCATCAGGCGACCATGAAATACATTCACCTTCTTTATTAATTACTAAAGAAATTTTATTATTAGAAATATTAATAATATTTATTGAATATTTATTATAATCAGTAAAAGCTATCATTTTCCCATCAGGCGACCAACTTATATTTAATCGGTCAAATAGATAATCAAAAAGGATTGATTTTGATATTTTTCCACTTATATCAGTTAAAATTATACTTATTGTTGTTTTAAAATCAGGAGAAATATGAGCATAAGCAATTTTATTACCATCAGGTGAAAAAATTGGAGAGGAGTTATATGAAGTATCAGATAGAGAAATATCATTTGATGTTGGATAACCTTTTAAACTTATTTTTATAACACTACTTTTTACATGCCTTTCATTATCAATAATAGTATCAGAAGATTTGCTATAAACAAATAATGTAGAATCAGTTAAAAATTTTTGATTCTCAAAATATAATTGAGATAGTCCCGAATCAATATTAATTTGAGATAATGAAATTAAATATATAAAATAAAAATATAAAGTTAATATTATTTGTTTCATTGTAATATTAAGTGTTGAGTCAATTTAATAATTCATATTTGTAAAAGAAAGATTTCATAGTTTTTTGCATAATATCATGTTTTTCAATATTTGCCCTAACGTGCTAAAATATAGTGCGTTTGGCATTTTGATACTTCATTTTTTCAATTTACTACTATGTTGATTTATTGTTATAATATTCATACTTAGAACTATCTGCCATATGCATTATATTTTTGTTACTAGTGTTAAGTCAACCATAACATGACGTATTGAGATTGCTTCTTCCTCGTTCCTCGTCATCGCAATGACGTCACTGCGAGGAAGCATGACGAAGCAGTCTCCTCGCTCAAAGACACTTGACTTGACACTAGTTGGGTTTTACTTTTTCATAATATATTTTGTTCAAGAATTTCTTTATAACTGACCAAAAGTCTATAAGTAGTTTCTTATCCGATATTTCAAACTCAATAAAGTTTTCTTTGTCAATAATTTTAAGATTGCTAATCGATTTTAATAATTTAATTTGTTTTGAATTATTTTCAGACTTTTCAACACTGTTGTCTGGAAAGTGGACTAATTGATTTCGTAGTTTATTGTATTTAGTTATTAAAGTCCACTCAGTATTAAGTTTATCAAGGTCAATTAGTAAAACCTTTTTTAAATACTTGTAGTATTTATAAATACCTTCATCACTTAAATCTTTTACTTTTATTAGATTGTCTCTTTCTGCAAGTCTGCATAACTGATACATTTTTTTCTCCAAAAATGAATATAATGCAATGAATATGGAGTTATAATATAGTTGATGAGTGAGAATCTTTATTTCATGGTCCGCAAAGTCATATCCTATTTCAATCTCCAAATCTGAAGCTTCTTGACGGAATTTAGTGTATCTAACTATTTTTTCTTTAATCTCATTATCAATAGTCTGTTCTGTAATTTTGATATATTCTCTAAAAGAATCCAATTGAAAATCTACTTCAAGAACATATTGAAAACTTTCATTGTCGAATATTGCTCTGTGTCTATAATGTCCCATTTTTTCTTAACCTTCCTGGTAACTTCGAAATAACCACCACCCACTGGCTTCCGATTGCTATCGGGATATTTCTGCTATAGCTCCAATTAGTTGTTTTTTTAATTAAACCTTCTAACTTCCTGCCAAAGATAAAAAAAAATTGGACTTTGGGAAACCGCCCAACCAAAAATACACCGGCTCTTTCGGAGATATTTCCAAACTTGTTCGTACGACCGAAGGAAGTCCGTATGGATGGATCCAAAAGCAAATATCCTGGGATTTTCAATCCCCATTTCAAACTGAAAATTTCAAACAAATTACAAATCTTATAATTATTGGGTTCGGGATTGAAATAAATCCTGAACAGCCGAGGAATTAGTGATTTCCAAACTACTACTATATACAGAGTATCGTACATAACTCGCCATATTAATAATTTGAATTATTATATTTCCTGTTTTCTTTGTAAATTTGAATAAAATCAAGAATATGAGTACAGACGAAATCAAAAGAAGATTGCATGAAAGCATCGAAAATATAGACGATGATGAATTTTTGTTGACCATTAAAGAATTAATTGATCACAAATATCAATCAGCAGATTCTCCAGCATTAAGTGCATGGCAAATGAAAAGAATTGAAGAATCTGGAAAACAAATCAATAATGGAGAATTCATGACAGATGACCAGGTTGATAAAGTAATTGACAAATGGTTAGAAGAATAATCTGGTCAAAAACTTGAATTGTAACTACTCAGCTACCTTCCCCCTCGATCTCAAAACCATAAACACCCCCAATAGAACAAGCGGCAAACTCAGTAATTGCCCCATATTGAGCATAATCGAATTTTCAAAAGGTACCTGCACTTCCTTGACGAATTCAACAAAAAACCGGAACCCAAATACACAGATGAGGAACATCCCGAAAATGAATCCTTCGCGGATCATTCCGTTTCGTTTGTTGTAGTAGAAAAAGAACACAAGAAAGAATATCAAATAGGCCAGCGTTTCGTATACCTGGCTGGGATGGCGCGGGATGCCGTAAATTGACATCACCGCTTTGTAGTTCCGTGCATCTTCGGTTACCACCACTTCCGGTTCGGGTGTGAAAAGTTTTACATTATACCTTAAATCCTCATCCCTGTCGATTCTCTGAACAAAATACCGGTACAGGTAATCATCAATTTTGTCTTCGGGGATATTTTTTTTGAAATACACTTCGAGGTTCAACTCGGTGTAATGGGTGTTATCTACAACGGTGTCATTGCCCGTCTGCCGTATCCTTGTATCCTCTATAAATTTGGCATGACGCCCTGATAATTCATCATCAACCCCCCTCACAAAAATGAAGGCCAGAGGATTGCCGCTTTTGTCGCCAATAATCTCTGAGTTCATCAGGTTTCCGGTGCGGATAAACGGGGCAATAAATAGAACCGTGATAACAATCCTGTCTAAAAGCCAAAAATATGATCTATTGGTTTTACGAACAAATAAATACAATGCTATGAGTATACCGACGGCAGCACCATGACTGGCCAGGCCGCCTTTCCATATTTTAAGGATCTCAAGCGGATTGCTTAAATAGTAGCCGGGTTCGTAGAACAGACAATGTCCCAGGCGCAAACCGACGATACAACCCACAATGAGGTAAATGATGAGCTTGCTTACCTGTTTCTGATCCATGCCCTTCTTTTGAAGGATTTTGTCAAGGATTAAACTGGCGAGGTAAAAGGATAGAGCAAACAAAAGCCCGTACCATCTGATCTCTCTTCCCAGAACCGTGAAGATACCGGGATCAACGTTCCATAAAATATAGTTTAGCATAACTGTTAATTATGTTATTAAAGATATATCAAAAATTCTAATTTCCCCTCCGGTCATGTTGAGCCTGTCGAAACATATTTGAGAAACGATATGGTCTACACTTCGACAGGCTCAGTGTGACCGCTACCTTGTACTTTTTATATATCCTGTTTTAATTCTACAATTTTAATGATCATGTCATTTCGAACCTCTCCTGAAGGCTTTCGGGATTAGCGGGGTGAGAAATCTGTATATCGCTATAGGCAGATTTCTTGTCGCTTCGCTTCCCTCGAAATGACAATATACAACTTATTTTGTTCGATTTCTTACTCATCTTACTTTATCTGGAATAGTAATAAATTTTGATCTCTCTAGTTCCATTGCATTCTTAGCATTCTTCACAAAAAACTCCAGTCTGTTGTGAATGTTGGCCTCGCTGGTATCGGCATCCATATCCAAAAATAAGATATTGATATCAGGATACAATTCTTTGATCCGCTTTGAAATCCCTTTGGAGACCAAATGACACGCTATGCAGCCAAATGGCTGGAGCGAAAGCACATTCTTTACATCTTCTTCCGCATACATCACCACTTCCCCGGGCAGCAGCCAACCTTCTCCATACTGATGGATGAGGCTTACCACCTTTCTGGCCTGTTTTTCAATTTCATCAATTCTCGGTATCCTTGTCAGCTTATGATGAAAACCACCAAGGATTCCATTAACTTTATCAATATACCTTCCAACGCGCCTTTCGATGATCTTGTGAAACATCAGCTCTATCAACCCTGTTTTTTCAACATGATTATCATTATTGAATTTAACATCAACGAGCGATTCAACGAAAAAGGTATTCATCGGGGATGTAACTACCTCCACCCCATGATCCCTTAACCAGTTTTCCGTATTAAAATTTCCATGCGGATTGTATTTCATGAATATCTCCCCGACAATACCAACTCGCGGAAGTGAAACATCACGATACTCCAACCGGTTGAATTCATCCACAGCCGCTTTTAATAATTCCAGCGATTTGCTGATCACATAATTTCGCCGGTTTTTATACGCATACTGAATGTATTTATCATAGATGCGCTTTGACTCCCCTTTGCTTTTCTCGCGCACAACAAGGAAATTATACATTTTCAACAAAGCATCTGCATAAATCAGTGTATTCATACACAAAGAGAGAAGCTCAAAAAACTTCTTCTTAAATCCTGGCTGATGATTGATAGTTGACGGATTGGTTGAGACCGAAACAACCGGGATATTTTCAAAACCCGCCCTGAGTATAGCCTTTTTAACCAAAGGGATATAGTTGGAAGCACGGCATTGTCCGCCGGTTTCGCTCATGGCAACAACCACGTTGTCCGGATCATATTTACCCGACTGTAATGCTTTTATTATATCACCAATCATAATGGTGGCCTTAACCTGTCTGCTTCGGGCAGGAGTTCATAATTATATCCATCCTGTAAAAATATGGACTCCGAAAATAAAGCATAGAATTGAGATAGATTCGGGCCGATGATGAGTTTATTTTTGTCGGCTTTTAAATATGGAGGCAGTGCCTTTCGTGGCTTCTTTCCATTACTCGATTCCTCTTGCTGATTGTATTTCCATGCCTCGATCAATGAGCGGATCCTCAACTTCACCGAAGCCATGCTATTTCCTTCATCTATGCGGATCAAAGTGTATGGTTTGCCATACAATTCCAGGATGGTTTTTACCTCGTCCATCACAACGGCATCCGGCCCGCACCCAAATGAATTCAACTGGACTACCTGAACATTATCCTGATTACCTGTCCATTCCACAGCATTGTACAGCCGGTTTGAATACTGCCATTGGGAGATGACTTTAACATCTTTTGTAAAATCCGAAATAAAATCCGGCGGCGCTGCGTCTTCCGATATCACATCAAGGCCCATATCGCAAATTATTTCCGGTATACTATGATTAATTGCAGGATCGATGTGGTATGGCCTGCCTATAAGCATAATGACCTGCCTGTTATTTTCTTTGGCCTGTTTTACAATTTCCTGGCCTTTAGTGCGAACTTTATTTCTGAAATCTTCTTGTTTTTCTTTAGCTTTTTGAAATGCCTTTTTAAAGGAAGTCTTGTCAATGCCAAACTGTTTCAAATAATCAAAACAGGCTTTTGCCAAAAGACGATCATCATTGAATACAACAGTGGGTGTATCGTACGGGATTCCCTGCTCTTCGGGGTTGAGTGCATTTCGTATTACATCGGGATATC
>Ga0255393_10084_pt1 | contig 13006 bp, 10 predicted proteins | sample ANMaggSeSYBR01C8_FD_182122 | JGI IMG/M metagenome (GOLD analysis project Ga0255393, IMG submission 182122) | Sediment cell enrichment communities from methane seep in Santa Monica Basin, California, United Staets - ANME aggregate JGI... | ecosystem: Environmental > Aquatic > Marine > Cold seeps >... | reverse complement strand
TGCTGAATTAAGAAAATTACAGTTATCTTTTGCTGATGTAGTAATTACCCCTAAAGTGGGACGTTTTCATTGGTCTGATTTTTCTAAACCTGAACAATGTGTCCGAGAAGGTGAAATAGCTGCTCAAAATGCTATTTTAGAATTAAAGAAAAAAATGAAGAGGGTAAAGTTAAACTGGTGGAAAAGATTATTTTACTGAAGTTTCTTTATTTTTCTTTTCTTTGATCTTGGAGTCAGGCTTTTTGGAAATCTCTTTCTTTTCTTGCCCTTTTATTGAGGAACTGGCTAATCTTTTCTTTTCCGATTTATAACTACTATTTCGATTATCTGTACTGTAATATCCACTGCCTTTTAATATGAAGTTCCCATTTTTGCTTATTAATCTGTAGACTTCTCCATCACAGTTTTTACATTTTTCAAGGGGATCTGCTGTAATGGATTGGAATTTTTCAAAAGTATTCCCACATTTTTTACATTTGTATTCATATGTTGGCATAATTAAGCTCCTCTTTTAAACTTCTAACTGTATATTTTAAACAAATTTACATTTTTGTCAAGATTTTTCTTCCGCTTGTTCTGTATTCTCACGAAAACAGGCAACAGGGATCTATTTCCTTTATGGTATCATAACTAAATAATCTTTTACTTTTTTTGGCCGACAGGAAAAAAAGAAATAAGATGGGGGACAGAAAAATTATTAAAAAAATTTTAATATTTTTTAAAAAACCCTTGACAAAAGAATATTTTAGTGTATTATGTATATAGTACACTAATACATTTAAAGGTATCTTTACTTAAAGAATTTAATATAAAGGTAGGAATATAATCTAATAAAATAAATTAAAAAGGAGAAATGATTATGTGTAGTAAATTTAAAGTTATTGGCCTAATTGTAACTGTATTCTTATTGCTTGTTTTTTTATTTAATTTTGCCTATGGGAATCCTTTATTAGAGGTAATTCCAGAAAAGGTTATCGGAGTTTTGGAACTAAAAGATGCTGAATTAAGAAAATTACAGTTATCTTTTGCTGATGTAGTAATTACCCCTAAAGTGGGACGTTTTCATTGGTCTGATTTTTCTAAACCTGAACAATGTGTCCGAGAAGGTGAAATAGCTGCTCAAAATGCTATTTTAGAATTAAAGAAAAAAATGAAGAGGGTAAAGTTAAACTGGTGGAAAAGATTATTTTACTGAAGTTTCTTTATTTTTCTTTTCTTTGATCTTGGAGTCAGGCTTTTTGGAAATCTCTTTCTTTTCTTGCCCTTTTATTGAGGAACTGGCTAATCTTTTCTTTTCCGATTTATAACTACTATTTCGATTATCTGTACTGTAATATCCACTGCCTTTTAATATGAAGTTCCCATTTTTGCTTATTAATCTGTAGACTTCTCCATCACAGTTTTTACATTTTTCAAGGGGATCTGCTGTAATGGATTGGAATTTTTCAAAAGTATTCCCACATTTTTTACATTTGTATTCATATGTTGGCATAATTAAGCTCCTCTTTTAAACTTCTAACTGTATATTTTAAACAAATTTACATTTTTGTCAAGATTTTTCTTCCGCTTGTTCTGTATTCTCACGAAAACAGGCAACAGGGATCTATTTCCTTTATGGTATCATAACTAAATAATCTTTTACTTTTTTTGGCCGACAGGAAAAAAAGAAATAAGATGGGGGACAGAAAAATTATTAAAAAAATTTTAATATTTTTTAAAAAACCCTTGACAAAAGAATATTTTAGTGTATTATGTATATAGTACACTAATACATTTAAAGGTATCTTTACTTAAAGAATTTAATATAAAGGTAGGAATATAATCTAATAAAATAAATTAAAAAGGAGAAATGATTATGTGTAGTAAATTTAAAGTTATTGGCCTAATTGTAACTGTATTCTTATTGCTTGTTTTTTTATTTAATTTTGCCTATGGAAATCCTTTATTAGAGGTAATTCCAGAAAAGGTTATCGGAGTTTTGGAACTAAAAGATACAGAATTAATAGAAAGTTTATCTGAATTAGATTTAGCAGGTTTTTCACCTGGAGGGAAAGGAAGCAGCGAATTACAAGATTACAGAATGACCAGAGAAGAGATAAAAGAGGAATTGGGATTTGACGTCTTGGACCCGTTATTTTTAGAGAACATATTCTCCGGTGGTGCAATTCTCTCTTGTTTGGGTGTTTCTGTAGGAGGAGTCCCTGAAGTGTTACTTGCTTTATCTCCTTCTGATAGTCATGCTTTTACTAAATTTGTGGGAGCTATTGAGGTGAAAAAGGATTTAGAAGAAGAAGTATCAAGTTATAAAGGTATTGATATAATAAGTATAATTCTTCCTAAAGAGGCAGATTTAGAACCTCTAAAGTCCATTTCTTACGCTTTTTTAGGGGATACCTTGGTTATTGGAGGAAATTTATCACCGGTTAAAAAAGCTATAGAAGTATTTCAGGGAGAGAGTAATTCCCTTCTTGAAAATTTAGAATACAAAGAACAAAAAGTGAAAACCAGCAAGAAAGTAGAACCTTCAAGTTTTTTCTTCTGTTTATTTGGCCAAAAACTCCATCAAGTACTAGATGAATTAGTCGAAGTAGTTGAGGAAGAAGAATTAATTAAAGCTTTAAAGGATTCTCGGGATTCTTTAGAGGATATGGGTACTATAAGTGGAGTAGGCGGTTATCAGGAAAAACAGTTTAAAACCTATATGATTGCTCAAATAGCGGAAAAATATGTAGGTTTACTTAAAGAAACAGATATAAGTAATCTACAGTCACTCTCTATGTTTCCTAAAAATACATTCTTCTATCTTGGTGGTATATTACCCCTTACCTGGGAAGAGATTAAGGAAGATTACATAAGTGAGGATCTTCAACTTGATTTAGAAAAAAATGTTCAACAAATTCAGGAAAAAAGTGGAGTTGACATCGAAAAAACTATTTATTCCTGGCCGGCAAAAGAATTTAGCTTAGGGTTTTTTGATACTTCCGCAATTTTCCCTAAAGCGGGAGTAATAGTCGGATATTCTTCAGAAGGAAAACTTATTCAGAATCTTTATCCTGCATTAGAAAACTTTGCTCCTATGATGGGTGGTACATTAGTAGACAATCAATATGAGGGAATAAATTACAAAAGTCTACCTAACCCAATGTTCCCCCTGGGATATGGAATTGTAGGGGATAGATTTGTCCTATCCAGCGGTATAGCGAATATTATAGATGCTCAAAAAGGAGATATGACCACTTTGGATAAGCTGGAAGCCATAAAATATATGCTTTCTTTTCCTAAGGTTTTTTCTCTATTGTATATAGATATGAATTCTGTGAGTGAAATTGTAGGAAGATTTATGCAAATGTCAATACCAGAGATACCGGAAGGAGCAGAAGAGACCGAAGGGGCAAAGAGAAAAGAATCGTTAGATGCTATATTAGAAGGTTTAAATAGTCTTGAAAATATTTTATTCTGGGCAGGCTTTGAAGAAAATTATTCCTATGCCTGGTTTGAGATTAATTATAAATAAGAAAGTAGGAAGAAGGCATGAAATACCCTAGATTTTAAAAATTTGTAATTCTTAAGGTTTGTATGATAACATATGAAAGTTATTTTGAGAAATATATTTGAATTAATTGTTCGGGTATATTATTGATTTATTTATGATCAATTTAAATGAATATCTAAAAAAGTTGAAAAAGGCAAACTTTCCGAAAGGACAGGGCGCAAAGTTATGGGTCTAAAATATTTTATATTATGACTGCCAAACTACCAACTTTTATTCTTTTGGGATATTTAATCGTTCAACATACAACATTAATAAGGTCTTAGATTAGGAACGTAACGGTATTGTATGTCCTGTGGAACATAAATTATTATTTATTGTTTTAGGAGATGAACCAAATGGGAGATAGAGATAAAGATGAAGAGCAATTGATGAATAAAACGATAAAATCTGAAGAACTATACAATTTAATAGTTAAAAATACCACCGATGTAGTTACTTTGACTACCTTTACTTTGAATCCAGTAATTATCTACATTAATCCCTCGATTAAAATAAATACTGGCTACGAGCCCGAAGAATTGCTCGGTAAATCTCCTTTTGAATTTATCCATCCCGATGATAAAAAGAAATTACTACCAATATTAAAAAATTATGTTAGCGCTAAGTTAAAAAAGTTTTTTACCGGCAAAGAATTGCCGACTAATAGAAGAATAGAATTTCGTTTTAAAGACAAAAAAGGAAGTTGGCGCTATGTTCAAAGCACTGGAAATATTGTAGGAAACCAGCTGCTTTTTATCACCAGAGATATTACCAAAAGTAAACAAATCGGAGAAGCTTTGTATAAAAGCCGACAAGAATTTGCCAGTTTGTTTAAGAGCAGTCCTGAGGCTTTGGTTTATACAGATGAAAAAAGTAATATTTTAGGTATAAACCCCCGATTTACTGAGCTTTTTGGCTATGCCCTAGAGGAGATTAAAGGTAGAAATCTTGATGACGGAATGATACATACCCCTGATAAAATGGAAGAAGGGAAAAAGCTGGGCAGTATAGCTAGGTCTAAAGGGTATTTTAAATCTGAAACTATCAGGAAAAAGAAGGATGGAACTTTATTCCCTGTCTCCATATCTGGTTCTAATATCATCATTGATGGTCAATTAAAGGGGATGTTAGTAATATATATTGATAACTCTGAACGTAAAAATATGTTGAATAGATTAAAAAAGAGTGAGGAAAAATATCGCAATCTTTTTGAGAATATGCCCGGAGCTTATTATCGTACAGATAGAGAAGGAAATCTTATAATGATAAATCCGGAAGGAGCTAAATTATTTGGCTACAATTCTTCCGAGGATATCTTAGGAAAAAATATCTCCCAGCATTTTTACTTTGCTCCAAAAGAAAGAAAAAAGTATCTTAAAGAATTAGAAAAGAATAAAGGGAATCTTAAAGATTTTGAACAAATTTTAAAAAAGAAAGATGATTCACCTCTGGTTATTTCTGATACCAGTCATTACTATTATGATAAAGAAGGAAATTTTGCAGGAGTAGAAGGAATCTTTGTGGACATCACCGATCGCAAAAAAACCAGGGAAGAATTACGTAAAAGCCAGCAGGAATTCGCTAGTTTGTTTAAAAACAACCCTGAAGCTTTAATCTATCTGGATGAGAAGGGAATAATATTAGATGCAAACCTTCGTTTTTGTGAACTTTTTGGCTATGCTCTGAAAGAAATTATAGGTAGGAACATTGATGATGGTATGATTCATGCTTCTGATAAGATGGAAGAAGGTAAAAAATTAAGTATAAAAGGATTAGAAGGATATCTTAATTACGAAACCATTAGAAAGAAAAAAGATGGAACCTTATTCCCTGTATCTATATCTGCTACACCGCTGGAAATAGATGGACAGGCTAAAAGGGAGATAGGGACATATATGGACATTAGCGAACGCAAACTAAATGAACTACTCCAACAAGTTCTGTACAATATCTCTAAAGCTGCCAATTCTCCGATATCCCTTGACCAACTTTATAAAACTGTCCACAAAGAACTGGGTACCATTATCGATACCACCAACTTTTATATCGCCTTGGTGGATGGAAAAGAAGACAATATTTATTTTCCCTATCATCAAGATGAGAAAGATAATGATTTCCCTATTATGAAGCTTAGCACTACTGATACTCTTACTACTTATGTTATAAAAACAGGTAAACCCCTGTTTAATGATAATAGTCAATATGAGGAGATGATAAATCAAGGAATATTATCTCCTGAGGGTAGCACCACTCCACAGAGTATTTGGTTGGGAGTTCCCCTAAAGATAAAAAATAAGGTAATCGGAGCTATGGTCGTACAGAGCTATACCCATCCCGATCTCTATTCCAAGAAAGATATCAAGCTTATGGAATTTGTCTCTTCACAGGCAGCTAGTGCTATAGAACGTAAAAGCACCGAAGAAAGAATTAAGCATCTAAGCTTTCATGACTCCTTAACCGGTCTTTACAATCGGGCCTACTTTGAGGAAGAACTGGAAAGGTATAACTTTCCCCGTTACTACCCTCTAAGTATAGTAATGCTCGATGTCAATGGGCTGAAAATTATAAATGATACCTTCGGTCATTCTGAAGGAGACCGACTTTTACAACATTTCTCCCAGGTGCTTATTTCCGTCTCCCGCCAAGGGGACATCCTGGCCCGTATCGGAGGAGATGAGTTTGCCATCATTCTGCCTTCCACCACCTCCGAAGAGGCCCATAGCTTCTGTAAGAGGATCAAGAAGGTTTGCCAGCAAGATAAGATTAAACCCATCTACTTAAGATTAAACGCCTCTTTAGGTCATGCCACTCAGGAGGGAGAATATAAAGATACAAATACTCTCTTAAAAGAAGCAGATAAGAAGATGTATCAGGATAAGCTTTTTAATGGTAAAAGCAGAGAAAAGCATTTCTTGGAAGCCTTCCGTATTGTTCTTGCTGAACGGGACCCCCATACCTCTGATCATGCCCAGAGACTTCAGGAATTAGCTTTGTCTTTAGGCAAAAGAGTGGGGCTTACCGAGTACCAATTAGGAAACTTAAAACTTTTAGCCTTACTTCACGATATCGGTAAGATCGGTATCCCGGATAGTATCCTCTTTAAAACCTATATCCTAACCCCTTCCGAATGGGAGAAGATGAGAGAACACTCCCGCATAGGATATCGTATGGCTAAGAACATCCCAGATTTTGCCCCCATCGCCCAGGAGATCCTCTATCACCATGAACACTGGGATGGTAATGGTTATCCGGTTGGTCTGAAAGGAGAAAAGATTCCTCTTCTTTCCCGTATCATTTCTATTATCGATGCCTATGATGTGATGCAGTCCCGTCGCCCTTATAAAGGTCCCATAAGTAAAACTGAAGCTTTAAAAGAGATCGAAAGATGTGCCGGTACTCAGTTTGACCCTCAATTGGTGGAGATATTTTTGAAGATAATAAAAATCTGACAGGGAACGGTTCTCTAGTTTAAAATATTATCCTTTTCTCTCTCTTTTCTTCATCACTTTCTCATTCTGTTTTTAATATTGATTTTATAATTAATGTTTGGTTAAATTGGGAAAATAGAGTATTCCTTTTTTACTATACCAAAATTAATTATTGAGTCTATTAGGCAAAGTCTAAAATATAATCCTTGATATTTAAATTATCCTTTGCTATATTAATGTACATAATGCGCTTTTAAAATAAATAACCATCCTCGGAATAAATACAGAGAAAATATTAAAAGTTATAAAATATTCATTTTGAAGTATAGGGAATAATATGATAGAGTCAATCTTTATGTACCTGGCATTTTTTATTGTTGCAGGTATAAGTTCCATGATCGGCATAGGTGGTGGAGTACTTTATGTCCCCATTTTATTAGCCTTTGGTTTTCCTTTTTATCAAGCTGCGGCAATTAGTATTTTTATAATAATGGCTCTCTCTGTTTCTGCTTCTTCAGTATACTATCGAGTTCAATTGATAGATTGGAAGTTAGCTCTAATAATCGAACCCTTAACCGCTATTATGTCCCTTATGGGTGGATATTATTCTTCCTTTGTTCAAATTAAGGAATTAAAAATATTGTTTATTTTGGTTCTGATTGTTTCCGGATATTTTATGATAAAACCTATTAAAGAAATTCAAGATAAATTCAATAATAAGAGGAAATGGGGTTACTGGCAGAGAAAGTTTGGAGAAGAAGAGTATTCGGTTAATCTTTTACTTGGACTTCCGATTACTGCCCTGGCTGGTTTAATGGCTGGTTTATTAGGTATAGGAGGGGGAATAATCAAAGTACCTTTAATGGTTTTATTGCTGGGAATCCCTATGAAGATTGCAGTAGGGACCTCATGTTTTATGGTAGGAATAACTGCTTTATTCGGTTTTTGGGGACATTTTTTTGCCGGACATTTTGAACCTAAAATGGCTTTAATTCTAGCTTTAGTAGTTTTTGCCGGGGCTCAAGTCGGCTCTCGGATATCTATAAAAGTAGATAGAATTTTATTGAAAAAAATTTATGCTATATTTCTTTTTCTGATCTCTGCCTGGATGATGGTGAATGTGATAAAATAATTAATAAAAAGAGGTAATAATTATGAGGGTTATCGGTATAACAGGATATAAGAAAAGCGGTAAAACTACTTTGACGCTAAAACTATCCGATGAATTAACGAAAAAAGGGTATAAGGTAGCAGTGATAAAACATATTAACCAAGATCTTGATCTGGACAATTCAGATACTTCAAAATATAAAGAAATTCTCACCCAGGTTGCGGCAATTACTCCTAAAGAATCAGCACTTTTTCTAAAGAATAAAAATAATTTAGAAGAGATTATAAAATATTTTGATGTTGATATTATCTTGATAGAAGGTTTTAAAAGGGAAAAAACTTTTCCCAAAATCGTTTGCTTAAGAGAAGAAAGTGAAAAAGCTGAATTGTTTGATGGATTACAGCTTTGTACGGCTGGTTTTGTTTCTAAGAAGTTAAACCCGAAGCTTTGCGATTTTAATATTTTAAATGATGAGGATGTAAAAAAAATAGCAGAAATAGTCATTAGTAAATCATTTAAATTACCCAACTTAAATTGCGGGGAATGTGGATATCAAGATTGTTATGGCTTAGCTCGGGAGATTGTTAAAGGGAATAAGACTCCCGGCGATTGTCCTTCTTTAGAACCTTCAACCTTAGTAAAAGTAGATGGGAAGGTAGTCCCGATGCATTACTTTCTAAATAGAATACTATTACCGGACTTTTGTCTCCCCTGAAAGGTTTTACTAAGGGAGATGTTGAGATAAAGATAAAGAAAAAATAAAAATAGTATAATCTTATAACGAAAAACGAAAAGCGTAAAACTATAGCTCAAAATTTAAAATTAGGATAAAAAAAGAAGTCAGGGGCCAGAAAAAATGCAGTGATAAGTGATGAGTAATGTATAATCAGTAATAAGATCACTGCACTGAATTTACTAAAACAGGTTACTTATTACATGTCACATATTACATAACTTACGGGCAAACTGGCTAACTAGATACTATACGCTAAACGCTGCATGCTATACACTCAAATAGTTTTGAGTTTTGAATTATGGTTTTTCGTTTTTCGCTTTTAGTTTTTAATTTCATGGAGGTGACTCTTAAATGTCAGTAGTATCAATTAAATCAAAAACAAGTAGTAAAGAAGAGATGAAAGAAGAGAAAATCTATGATGCCATAATAATCGGAGGTGGCCCCGCCGGTTTAACTGCAGGTATCTATCTTAGTCGAGCCAGAATGGGTACTTTATTAATTGAAAAAGCAATGCCTGGAGGGCAGGCAATCCTTACTGAAATTATTGAAAATTATCCTGGCTTTCCCCATGGTATTGCGGGGCCTGAATTAATGCAAAAAATGGAGGAGCAGGCTGTCCGATTTGGCTTAAAAATAGAATACGGAGAAGCAGCAAAAGTTAGAATAAAAGAAGGCAAGGAAGATAAAGTAAAAATAGTAAAAATTAACAATAAAGAATATAGAACTCTAACTATTATTCTGGCTTCCGGCGCAGAAGCGAGCAAATTGGAAGTCCCCGGAGAAGAAGAGTTAAGGGGGAGAGGAGTTTCTTATTGTGCTACCTGTGATGCTCCATTTTTTAAGGACCAAAAGATAGTAGTAGTTGGTGGAGGGGATACGGCAATTGAGGAAGCTTTATATTTAACTAAATTTGTTCGAGAAGTAACTATTATCCACCGTCGGGATAGATTAAGAGCAACCAAGATATTGCAGGAAAGGGTTTTTGCTAATAAGAAAATAAATTTTGCCTGGGATTCAGTAGCAACAAAAATATTAGGCAAAGAAAAAGTAGAGGGTGTTTTGATTCAAAACAAAAAAACAGCTGAAAAAAGGGAAATATCCTGCCAGGGCGTTTTCGTTTTTGTGGGGAACGTTCCTAATTCAAAATTTCTAAACGAGATAATAAAATTAGACCAAAAGGGATATATTTTGACTGATGGTAATATGATGACATCACAAGAAGGTATATATGCCTGCGGAGATGTAAGAAAAAAACTCTTAAGGCAGGTGATTACTGCCTGTGGAGAAGGAGCCACCGCTGCCTTCGCCGCCCAAAAATATATTGAAAAATTAAAAGGTATTTCCTATAAATAGAAGAAGAGAGGGTTACAAATGAATTTTGGAATATCAACTATGCCGCTTGAAGATTATCAGTTAAAATCGAAATTACCTCTACTCAAAGAGGCAGGGATTAAATATATTGAAGTAAAACCTAAAGAAGGACATTTCAATTACCATGACCCCAAATATCTAGATGAAATGTCTAGGGAATTTAAAAAAAATGGAATAAAAGTGATATCAATGCATATGCCTATCCACGGAGCAGATATTTCTCTGATTGAGGAATATGACCGGATATGGTCTGTTCGGGAAGTGGAAAAAACAGCCCTTGCCTTACTAAGATTGGGAGGAGGGATTTTAGTGGTTCATCCGGGAAGTGAAATTGAAGATGAGAAAACGAGGAAAGCGCGTCGAGAAAAAAGTGAGCAAAGCTTAGAAGAAATATTAAAATTTTGTGAACATTGGGGGATTAAGATTGCTTTAGAGAATACTTTACCCGGAAAGACCGGTGACAGTATATCCGAGATTCTGGAGATAGTAAAAAAATTTAATTCTAAAAATTTAGGAATTTGTCTGGATACCGGACATTGCAACATAACTTCTTCTCTTTATAATCATAGTGGAGTTGTGGAGTGCTTGCCGGAAATAAAAGATTATTTATGCCATTTACATATCCATGATAATTTGGCAAAGAGCGATGACCATTATCTCCCTTTTGAAGGCAATATAGATTGGAGAAGGTTTGTAAGGGGTTTAAAAGAAATTAATTACCAAGGGGTATTTATGTTTGAATTAAGAAGAAAAACAAACAATGAAGAAATGCTCCGAACTATTAAAGAATTGTATTATAATTTAATTGTATAGGAATTTCCTTGTTTCGTAAATCCTAATTATAGTATAGCAATAAAACGAAAAATGAAAAGCGCAAAACGTAAAAGCATAGCTTAAAATTAAAAATTTAAATATATTGTTTTATTATTAAGTATCATCTTTCTTATCCCGCATACGATATAGCAAAATAAAAAGATAAAGAAGCAAAAAAATAAAACTTAAAATTTAGTATGAGAGAAAAAGTTTTAAGTTTTGAATTATGGTTTTTCGCTTTTAGTTTTAAATTTTTAACTATATACTGAAAACTTAAAATTGTATTTAAAACTAACGACTAATTTCAAGGAGTTAGAAATGACTGATAAAAAAGGACATCTTTATTGGTTACGAAGAAAATTGCCCGACCAAAAAGTTTTAGAGCGAATGGATTCATTATTAAAAGAATTAAATTTGCATACAGTTTGTGATAGCGCTCTATGTCCTAATCGAGGTGAGTGCTTTAAAAAAGGAACAGCTACTTTTATGATATTGGGAAATATCTGTACGCGAAACTGTAAGTTTTGTGCTGTAGAAAAAGGGAAACCCCTTTCCTTAGATCCGGAGGAACCCTATCATATTGCCCAGGCAGCCAAACATCTAAATCTTAAACATATAGTGGTTACTTCTGTAACCAGGGACGACCTCTCGGATGGCGGAGCAGCATACTTTGCCCAGACCATTATGGAGGTTAAAAAGTTGCTTCCTGAAAGCACTATAGAGGTATTAATCCCTGATTTTGAGGGCTCCTGGGAAGCACTTCAAATAGTAATAGATGCTCAACCGGAAGTTATAAACCATAATATCGAAACGGTTGCCCGTCTGTACAATTTAGTAAGGCCAAAAGCGGCTTATAAGCGTTCCCTGGAGCTATTAAGACAGGTTAAAATTAGAGATAGAAAGATTATTTCTAAATCAGGGATTATGGTAGGATTAGGAGAAGAAAAAGAAGAAGTTATTAAAGCGATGAAAGATTTACGAGAAGTGGATTGTGATATTTTAACTATAGGTCAGTATTTAAAGCCATCTCCTCACCATTTAAAAGTTAGCGAGTATATTCATCCCGATAAATTTGAAAAATATCAAAATATAGGAATGTCTTTGGGCTTTAAATATGTAGCGTCAGCCCCTTTAGTGCGCAGTTCCTACCATGCCGGTGAAATATTAAAAACTATAACTTAATTGGATAAAAATTTCCTTTATTCCTTGTTTTAAACAATTAGCAATCTCCTGATCAGTTAAACTTTCCCCGTCCAAATATTTCATTAAAATTTCATCATCAAATTCAGCTACTGCTTCTACCAATTCTTTCCTGTAGGATTCTGCCTGCTCTTTCATGTCCTGGGAAATTTCCTGTTCTTCAAAGATCGGCTTACCCTCTGCTGATTTTTTATAAACAATGGCTTTCATCTTTATTAAATCGACTATACCCTGGAAATCTTCTTCTTTGCCAATTGGTAACTGAACTGAAATTACGGCTGACCCAAAAATTTTATTAATCGTATCTTTTGCTCGGTAAAAATCAGCCCTTTCTCGATCCATTTTATTTATAAAAATAACTCGGGGCAACTTGTATTCATCGGCAAAATCCCAAACTTTTTCAGTCTGTACTTCTACTCCCGATACTCCGCATACAACTATTATGGCACTATCTACAACTCTAAGGCTTAATTTGGTGTCAGTAATAAAATCGAGGTAGCCCGGGGTATCGAGAATATTTATCATCAAACCCTTCCAATCTAAATAAGCTAAAGACGAATTGATAGTTATTCCTTTCTTTATTTCTCTCGGGTCATAATCAGTAGTGGTATTCCCTTGTTTAATATCTCCCAATCTAGTAATCATTTCTGAATCATAAAGCAAAGCCTCGGTAAGCGAGGTTTTACCAGAATCACCATGGCCTACCAAGGCAATGTTTTTTACTTTACTAATGTCATATTTGGTCATACAAACTCATCCTCCTTATCCTTGGTCAATTTTCTAATATTTGATTTATTGATTTTAATTCTATCAGA
>Ga0255393_10091_pt1 | contig 13050 bp, 11 predicted proteins | sample ANMaggSeSYBR01C8_FD_182122 | JGI IMG/M metagenome (GOLD analysis project Ga0255393, IMG submission 182122) | Sediment cell enrichment communities from methane seep in Santa Monica Basin, California, United Staets - ANME aggregate JGI... | ecosystem: Environmental > Aquatic > Marine > Cold seeps >... | reverse complement strand
CAAACCATTCTCTGGGCAGGGCATCGATATTCAAGGCAACCATAGCAGAAAGTGAGGGGGATTTCGAGAGTGAGCTGAATAACGCCATTGAATTTTTCGAACGATCATCAAAGGAGAAGAGTTATTTCAATCCTTCCAGATTTTGCCTTCCATTTTACAAGTCGTTCTAGACAGTAACGTTCGAGAAGGAGGGATCGAAAGATGAGGTGCAAAGATATCTTGCCGAGGCGAAGAACGTATCTGAAGGATCAGAAAACAAAGAAACACTTCTCGAAGCCGTAGAGAATCTTGCAAACGCGCTCTTGGAAGCCCATAATACAACGGACTTCGACATCAAGAAATCTGAGCTCAATTCTTACAGGCGTTACTGCGACCGTGCCGCAGACTTAATCGATGACGCATCAAAGGGTGCGCCGGGCGCAGCTCTGGTTATGCAGCGCGGGCTACCGATAATCGATCAGAAGATAAAAGAACTCCTTGATGAAGTTAAGAAAAAATCGGAGATTATCTGTAAGGCTGCAGACTTACCAGAATCTGAACTCGGCTGCAGGATAGGGCAGCATGTTGCGACTGCTTCAGCAACAGATAATCCGCTAATTCTCGAAAGAGAAATTAATCATATTCTCAACGATTTAGAGAGATGGAGCAATTCGATTAGAGACGAAAACGAGAAAGGATATGTACAAGATATGATCTTCGATGCAAAGAAAGGAGATGCGAGAGGCAAAGTTTCAAGCATTCGTGTTATATTAGGCAGATTACTAACGTTTTCTGAAGATAGGGGAGAAGAGATGCTAAAGTACGATATTAAGGATTCTATAATTCAGATAGCTGAAGGAAATGGAAATGTCCAAAAGATGGATTCATCTGTGAATTCTCGGAAAGTAGAGACAGAAAGTGGTGATGTTAACGTAACACATGGTGCTACGGTAACTGAAGAACCAACGCTAGAAAAACACCGGATAGATCAGCAGAAAATAACTGCCATCGAGATATTTGCTGATGTTGTGGTTCACGTACTTGTGTATACAGTTCTACATTACTATTTAGAAGAGTTGATGCCAATAATTGCACCTATTCTGGTGTTCAGCGCCTTGATAATCCTCCTCCTGATAATCCGTAACGCAAAATCGAGATAAATCAAGCTGATTTTAGGTGATACCCCCCGGAAAAGGTTCACCCAACCACCCGCCCCCTGAACATCGAATACGTATAGAACGCGTAGTAATCCGGAAGATCCAGAATAAAATCCTGCGACTCAGGCATACACAGCCGCTGGAACTCAGCCCAGTCCCCTTCTGACAACTCAGCTCCCACATCCACCCACCGCATCTCAATAAGCGCGGCAAGAGCGCTCCGCATCTCCCCGGATAGCGGGGCGCAGACATCACCCACGAATGTCCGGACCGTAACCTCCTCCATGCCTGCACGACGAAACCACCCTGTCATGCGCGGGAAATGCAGCTCAGGCGCCGTTCCCTCTGCAAACGGGGCAATCCCTGAGGATGTCGCATTCAGATGTGCCTCCAGCACAGGATAGCCAGGGAGCAGTTTTTGAGAAGACCATACGATGATGATCACACTTCCACCGGGCTTTACCACCCGTGCAAGCTCCTTTAGTAGCGGCAGGGGCTCTACGGGCGCGTATCCCGCGCAGTTCGCACTCCACACCCAGTCGAAAGTATCATCGTCGAAGGGGAGGTTGTTCATGTCCCCCTCCTGAAAGGAGACCTGCTCAGAGATGCCTGCTTTCTCTGCAATGCTTCTCGCACAATCCAGGAATTCCGGGGACAGATCGATGCCTGTGACATGCCCGCCAGGTCCCACTGCCTCTGCGAGCAGCATGACCTGCAAGCCGATTCCGCATCCCACGTCAAGCCCCCTACTTCCCGGCGGGAGATCGAGCGCATGGATTGCACGGCGAAATATGGGTTCTTGCAGGGGGTTCGTCACCATCAGGCTCTGCAGATAGGTATCTGTGTTGTGTACAGTGCTTTCGGTGCTATTCTTTTCGTTTCCCATTCCTACACTCTCTTTTTTGTTATTGGCCGGTTCTGCCTCATCTCCTGGTGCAGACGTATATTGCCTGAAATCCGATCCATCGTACTCGGGCGCTCTAGATTTTGCTATTGAACTTCATGCAGTCATCTTTTGCCGGATATGCAACTGGTCCTCGATCAGACGGCGCCATCTGTAGAGATAGTACATCATCTCAGGTTTATCATCCACCCATACAACAACTGCATTTTCAAGCACCTCCGCTTTCATGTAAAGCGAAAGCGTTTCAAAGATTTTTATGTCATACTTTTCTGTTACATCCTCTGCAAGAAACATGTTGCCAAAAATCCGCCAGCCACCCCGGGACACACAGCACCCTGGGCAGCTAGCGGTAATCTATTCATTGGCAGCTAATCAGCTATCGCCTCTGCAAGCCCCGGCACCTCTTCAGCGCCAGACCGGACGATGATACTCGATCCCTCGAAATCATCACCAATAGGCTCATATCGCCCGCCCAGATGCTCGGCGAGGAACGCATCGGTTACGGCATAGAACGAGAGTCTATTCTCAGGTCTGGCAAAGCCGTGTCCTTCGTCTGTGTACAGTAGATATGTAACAGGGATGTTTGCATCCTGCATCGCCTGGACGATCTGGTCGGACTCTGCCTGCTTGACACGCGGGTCATTTGCGCCCTGACCGATCAGGAGCGGCTTTTCGATTTGGTCCACGTAGGTCAGCGGGGATCGCCCGGCGAGGAACGCTCTGCCATCTTCTGTTCGATGATCCCCCACACGCGTTGCAAATAACTCGATTTGTGGCTCCCAGTACGGTGGGATCGTCTCGAGCAGTGTAATCAGGTTCGATATACCCACGATGTCTACACCGCAGGCAAACGTATCTGATGTATTCGTCATGCCCCAGAGCGTTGCATATCCGCCATAGCTTCCGCCCATGATCGCCACCTGATTCGGTTCAGCGATCTTTTCCTGAACTGTCCAATTGACAGCGTCGATGAGATCATCATGCATCTTACCGCCCCACTCCAGATTGCCCGCGTTGATAAACGCTTTGCCAAATCCCGTAGAGCTGCGGAAGTTAACACTCAAAACAGCATAACCACGGTTTGCAAGCCACTGATGTACGGAGTTGTAGCCCCAGTTGTCGCGTGCCCATGGTCCACCGTGAACGAACAACACCATTGGCAATGGCTCATCAGGGTACCCATCTAAATCACTGTCGCTTCCAATCGGCAGCGTGTAGTAACTGACCAGGTCCAGCCCATCACGCGACTTGATGACCACAGGATGCATCTTTGCAAGAGACAAACCTTCCAGTGCCTTGCGATGCGTGAACAGGAACTCTGCACTCTTTTCTCCGCGGTCATAGCGATAATACTGCACCGGACCATCATCCAACACGTAGGCGACCATCCAGTACTCATCGTCAAGTGTTCGGCTAACAACCTCGACATCGCCATCAGCAACCGTTTTCAGGTAGGCAAGGTCATCTGCAATAGACTCGTCAATGATCTGCCAGTGCCTGCGCTCGTAAGTGAAGGCAACCGCCTGGACAATCTTTTCAGTCGGATGGATCATAAGATTACTGGTATCCGCATGCGGGTCCTCGGCGATCAAGGTCTGCTCGCCAGTTTCAAGGTCCATTGTGAAGAACGCAGCGGTATTACGGTTGCGGCTATCGATCATGTAGAGAATAGTACCGGTCTTATCGAACCCGACGATACCTGTTGTGAGCAAATCCTCCATTGCGATATCCATAAATAACTCCCAGCCACCATCTTCGGTTGCCTGGGATATCTCGTTTCCACCGTCAGGTGTGAGCCGCTCTGCGAAGCGGACGTTATACTCGTCGTCGGTTGTGAATCCAACAAAACCCTCATTCTCCATGACAAGACTCTTCTCACCAGTTGTGATGTTGATACGATAAATGTCGTGAAGTGTGGGATCGCGGTCATTAAGACTGATTAATATCTCTTCAGGGAATTCCTGGCTGACCGCCTGGATTCTGGCTTGCACGCCCTCAAGTGGGGTCAAGTCAGTGGTCTGGCCAGTCTCCAGGTTCACGCTGTAGACCCTCCAGTTCTCATCACCAGCCTGGTCCTGGAGATACAGGATGTGCTCGTTTGTGTAAGCCCAGAAATAGATGCGTATGCCGCGGTCGGTATCGTTTGTGACCGGCTTTGCAGAATCTGGGTCATCAGCGGGTCCTACCCAGACATTCAATACACCGTCTACAGAGGCAAGGTAGCTGATTCGGGTTCCGTCCGGGCTTAGACGGACTGTGATCTTGTCTGGATTGCCGAATAAAACCTCACGCGGGATGAGTTCCGCAGCGTCTATCTGACTTATATTCTCAGTCGGTTCTTCTGTTGTGGCATCCTTGTCGCTGACACAACCGGACGCCAGTAACACAGCGATTATCATAATTGATATTAGTAGCTTTTTCATCTTTCATCTCTCCTCTGGATGTTGAACTTTTATTTCGTAAGGATTCGATGCCCGTAAATTGGAAAGTGTGGGTGCAATCCTTCCTGAAATGCGAATCCCCTTCCGGTGGTGATCGTTGCCATTAGTATCTCGGCATTCACAATCCGCTGATGCGGCAACTCTTCCTGATGTTCACGATTCTCCACGACTTTAGATTTTCATTATGCTGCGGTTCATTGTGGTCGTAAGCCTGGTCTGACCTCCTCTTGTTCAGACTAATCTTTTAGTTGACCGGTCTAATAATGCTTGCAAGATATTAGTACTTAAATCTTCTGATATATCGAATTATCAGATTATATATTGCATAACTTCACGACAGAATTGCAAATATGACGAAGGGTGGCTGCTACTTCAAGCAGGCAGATCAACGAAGAACCTCCATCATCTGCTCCCGATAATCCTGAAAAGCCCCCCTCCCCGCATCAGTCAGCCGGAGCATTGTGTGCGGCTTTTTATCCACAAACTCCTTCACGATCTCAATATACCCCGCAGCCTCAAGCTTGCTCGTATGTGAGGAGAGATTGCCGGGAGTAAGCCCGGTCTGGCGCATCAGGAAGAGGAAATCTGCGCTCTCGACAACGTAGAGGTATGCCATGATCATGAGCCTTGCAGGTTCGTGGATCAGCCTGTCGATTCCCGCGATTTGCTGGAGCTCTTCGCTGCTACCGGAATCACTTACTGGCATCAAGCGCCCCCTGTAGTGGCAAGCGGATACCTGCGCAGGAATCTGGCGAAGATGAAAAGCCCGCTAATGAAAAGAAATCCCCCCCATAAGCACCAGATATAGAATCAACCCGGTACGCCCGGAAGCAAATTCTGCCAGGGAAAAGAATAGACCCAGAACCACTGACAGTATCGCATATCCGGTATAACGGACGTTCCCGGATCTGGATTGCGCATGAGCAAAGGGTCCGACCAGGATCATCCCGAAGAACAATGGCGACCAGTCCACCCACTGGGAATAATCTGTCACTTCACCAAAGATTGAGATAAGAGTGAACATGATCACGATAACTGCGACCTCGAAGAGAAAGACGCCTGTCATGGCGTCCTTTGGATTTTCCTCATGGAATTTGACAAACCCGATTCTGGGATGGGTGTACCGCCTACGGATAAACTCCACAATCCTTCCGGCAAATACTATTAGCAATATGTAGAACGCAAAGATGGGGGAATAGAAGAACCCCCCGAATGTCATAAGGATCAGCCCCATCATGACTTCCATCAAGCCATCCTGCTGGGAATCGCGATATGCCTTTTTTTCTATTTCCTTCAGATTGATATTTTGTGTCATTGTAATTACCTCAATATGTTATTATAAAGATGTTTGCAATATATAGTACTTTGCATCACAAAGTTGTTTGAGGTAATAGAATCTAGATTGTAAGCATCTCTGGCTGTACACGGCGATCCATGTTTTCCAATCAGCAGTAAGGGTATTCGGACATACTGGAAAAAAGTGACTTTTAAATTTATTCTGGATAAATGGATCGTGGCAAAAAAGATTCACCGCAGAGGACGCAGAGAGGCGCAGAGACGTGTTGTTTTTCTCTGCGTGCCTCTGCGCTCTATGCGGTTTTTTGAATAGTTACAGTAAATAATAAAAAGTCTAGAAAAAAAAGCAATACGGATAAAGTCTTATCCACCCATTTTTTTCATCATTTTCTGGATATTGAACTTGCCGCCCCGCAGTCCCTTGAATGCCTGCTGCATCATCTTGTGCTGCTTAATAAGAAGCCTGACATCCTCCTGGGATGTCCCGGAACCAATAGCAACCCTCTTGATACGGCTGCTGCCTATTATCTTCGGCTCTTCCAGTTCCTTCTCTGTCATACTATCCATAATGATCTTGAACTTTTCAAGGGTACCCTGGGTCGTCTGGAACTGTTCATCAGAAAGGTCAGTTCCCTTTGGAAGCATGGGCATGTTAGGAAGCATCTGCATGATCTGCTTTATCGGACCCATCTTATTCATTGCCCCAAGTTGTTTATACATATCCTTGAGCGTGAATTTGCCCCGCATCATACTATCTATATCGAACTCATCCTCATCGATTACTTCCTGAGCCCGCTCGATAAGGGTCTTGATATCCCCCATTCCAAGCAGCCTGGATATGAACCTATCAGCCTCAAATTTCTCAAAATCCTCTGGTCTCTCCCCTATGCCGATAAAAGCGATCGAAGATCCGGTCTCTGATACAGCAGACAGCGCGCCGCCGCCTTTGGCCGTACCGTCCAGTTTAGTAATAACCACACCAGTAATGCCGATAGACTGGTTGAACACCTTTGCCTGTTCGCTGGCCTGCTGGCCAATAGCAGCATCGATAACCAATAGTTTCTGGTCAGGTTTGGCCATGGCAAAGATATCTTCCATTTCCTTAATCAGGTCACTTTCAAGAGCATGACGCCCGGCAGTATCGATTATTAACACATCGTAGCGGTCAACAGATTCCAGTCCGTTACGTACTATCTCCACAGCATCCTTATTGTCTTTCTCGCCATAGAACGTAACATTCAGACGGCTGCAAAGAGTACTCAACTGTTCATAAGCCCCGGGCCGGAATGTATCAGCACAGATCACTGCCGGTTTTAAGCCCTTTCGCTGGAAGAACCTGGCAAGTTTTGCCGTGGTAGTGGTCTTACCGCTTCCCTGCAGACCCACCATCATGATCTTTTGTCCGGCAAGTTTAACATCGGTCCCCTGACCCATTATGTTAATGAGTTCATGATATACGATATTGATCACATGTTCCTTACCGCTCAATCCGGCAGGGACATCCTCTTTCAGGGAACGTTCCTTGATCCGCTGGGATAATTCCATTACCATTTTGACATTCACATCAGCCTGGAGCAGGGCACGCTGTATCTCTTTAACGGCAGCGTTGACCACCTTTTCATCGATCCTGCCCGCCCCGGCTAATTTTTTAAGGGTATCCTGCAATGAGCTTCCGAGTTTATCCAGTACCATGATTATCTCTCAATAGTGAATGCCTTTAAAGAGTGTTCCCAAGATAGATAAATGTCTATCATTAGATGAAGAATGCAAAAGTGATCCAGGCAACCATTGAAAGAATTACAGAATGTTTTAACCCGGCTATGACCTCGCCTTCCCCCATCTGTCCGGCCACAAGTCCGGAAGAAAAACCCATTATCAATGATGCATGGAAGAACAGGCGCCTGAACATCTCAGGATCGAAAACACCCATAAATTGTTCTGCTCCGCCGCCGACTGCGTTTGCTGATATACTGGCTTCTGACATTACTGGGATAAAGGAATACGAAAGAATACCAATTACAAACAGGAATACCCCGAATGACATGTAACTGATTACCACATAGATGATCATTTGACTTGCACGATCCTTTTCCATCATTTTAAGGACATAGGCATCCTTGGCAGCTACTTCCAGCACATCCGGTACGTTACCGCCGGCCCGGCTAGCCTGGTTGATCAAAGAGACTGAACGGTATATAAGCGGCGTAGCAACCCGGTCTGCAAATTTGTCAAGGGCATCTTCGAATGATATACCCCATGAAAGCATAGCATTGATCTTGGCAATCTCAATAGTGAGGTCTCCATACTCACCTTTAGACACCGTGCCAACAGATTTTGTCAGTGTCATACCTGAGCGGTTCATCTCGGCAACGTCCCTTAGGAAATTTGGGAAATACTGTTCAATCCCTTTGACTCTACGTCTTCTTAAATAATGAAGAAATCCGGGAGGGACTATGGCTATGAGAATCGTGAAAAGCAATACGTTATCAAATGCAGGTGTAAATCCTGTCTTCAGACCTCCAAGTACCAGGAAGATCAGGGCAATAGGTATACTTATTAATATTGCGTAAGCTGGTTCTTTTCTAATTTGCTGTTGGGGTGATTTTATGAAACGGCGGATATCGATCCATTTTCTTGCTGCTTCCATCTGGAGAAGTACTTTATCCTTTTCAAGTAGGAGGTCATCTTCTGTAAACACTTCTTCATTTTTATCAATCGGACCAGTGTTCTCCAAAATATCACACCTCCGGTGTCATGCTATTGACAAGGATCACAAACACTAAGCTTCCTAAAGGGATTACCAGGTATATCAACAGGTACATGAGCATCAGGTTCATACCGCCCATAATGGTCATGACCGACATCATAACGATCAGGAACAAGGGTCCTGCCACAAATGCGGTCACATAGGTCTCAGCTATTAATCCGAGTGTATCAAGGAACTCCTTTTGTTCCCGCTTGCTTTCTATAACGAACTGTTCTGCCTTAAGCTTAAAAAATGATTCCAGGTCACCACCGGAAGATACGATGGTTATTGCGCCCTGTAAGAATTCCTGCATCCGATATGATGGTGTAGTAGATGCCACATTCTTCATGGCCTGGACAAGATCATTGCCCAATACTTTGACATCCCTTACCACATATGAAGCCTCTACTGCAGCTTCCCCGTAAATCTTGTTCTTGGCAAGACTTGAAAATATGTCCACAGGAATGACACCAGCGCCTGACATTGCAGACATGTAATGTACAGCATAAGGAAGCATCGTGTCAATACTCCGTTTCCTGTTGCTGTTAATCAGCTTTGGATAGTTCAGGAATGCAATAAATGTACCTACACCGAAAATACCCATGATAACGACAACGGAAATAATCTTTAATGTCAGGTTTCTATATTCATGGAAACCTTTAAAAATATCAGTGATAAATGAACGGGTAAAAATAATATCCGGTGCGCCGAAGGTGGATACAACTAAAATTGCAAATAACAATCCCACCGCCACCATTAACAGTGAACATAAAACCGCCAGGGAAAGATACATATCAAAACTGATATTGAATCTGGTCTTCAGCAATTCCTGCCTGAGGTCAAAATACTTGGCACGTCTCTTACTGAAGTAGCTACCAAATAAACGGTATGAATATGAGGTAAGATACCTAACTACCATATAATTCCTTCCTCACGATTTCCATCAGGGTGTCAGGTTCACGATAGTAAGTTACGACTATCTTGGCAACATCCTCGTAATGCTTCACGTTCTTCATCCGCGCCCATTCCAGGATTTCCTGCCTTTTCTTTAATTCTTCCTTGGCACGGGCATCATCCCACCCACGGTTATGCATTACAGATTCCAGTACATAGGACCTACCTGAATAAGAATATTCATCCTTCGAGGCCGACCATGTGAACACCTCATTTGTTAATAATTCACCTGTCCTGGGATCGACACCCACAATCTCAGTTATGGATTTGGCCCTTCGCACTCTTTGTTCACCAATCCTTACCTGGACCTGTATAATTATCAGGTCAAGGGCCTGTAGCATTATCCTGGGAACATTGATGGGGGGATTTTCAAGCCGGTGTACTACAGACTGTACGGAATCCGCATGCATGGTTGAGAAAGTAGTATGACCGGTACTCATAGCCTGGAACAGGACATAGGCTTCGGCACCTCTTACTTCACCTACAAGCATGTATTCAGGCCGCTGCCTCAAGGCCGCTTTTAGCAGGTCATACATATCGATGGACCCGGTTTCACCTCCGGTAAAAGTCTCTCTTGTTACACCTGCAATCCAGTTGGGATGGGGAAGGTTCAACTCCCTGGTATCTTCGATGGATACGATCTTAGTCTCAGGTGCGATAAACAAAGCTATTGCATTCATGGAAGAGGTTTTTCCTGATGCAGTACCTCCGGCAAAAATGATGTTCTTGTTATTTTCAGCAGCCAGCCAAAGGTATGCCATTGTTGAAGTTGAGTAGGTATGGTAGTCGATGAGATCAGGTGGGGTCAGCGGGCTTTCCTTGAATTTCCTTATGGTAAAGGAACTCCCCCTGGTTGTTACTCCTCTTCCAAGGGTCAGTTGTATCCTTGAACCGTCGGGCATTGTAGCATCGAGTAGAGGATCTGCTATGGAGATGTGCCTTCCGCAAATCTGTGCGATACGAACAACAAAGGCATCAAGTTCGTTCTCATCATCAAAAGAAGTGTTTGTTTCTACTGATTCGTACTTCCTGTGGTACACGTACAATGGTGTATAGGGCCCATCACAGGAAACATCCTCAAGGTATGGATCATGCATTATGGGATCGATCTTTCCATATCCCATGAATTCGCTGTAGATATGGTATAAAATCTTTGTAAATGACACCGTGTCTATTTTTATCTGGTAATCCCATAGAATATCATATACTTTATCTTTGAGGTATTTCTTTGCACCGCTCTCTTCAAGCTCTTTAAGGTTAGCATCAAGTGTTTCCATGAGCCTTATTTTTATTTCAGAGAACAGTTCTTTTTCTCCCGGGCTCATTTCAGGTTCAAGTACTTCATAAAGGTAAGTATGAGTACCCGGATTATATGAAATTCTGATATAAGAATAAGGTTCATTTACAGGATATAATTCGACTTCCTCAAGAGAATGATCATCATCTAATGTAAGTTCGACCAGTGCACCGTGTTTTTCAGGATCATATTCCTCCAGCACTATCCTTTCTGGCTGGAAATGATTGACAACACGCTGGATCAAATTTGGTTTTTCAATAATTTCTTCTTCAACCTCAGGTTTGACAACCTCTTCTTTCTCTACGTGGGTGATCTCCATCAGGGTCTTCTCCCAGACAGATTCGACAGATTCGGGCAGCATTACCCTCCTGTGTTCAATGACACGGCTGTCTCCAAGGCGGGTTCTCAGCGTCTCAATGTCCAGTTTATCGCCACCGGGCATAATCAGGTCTGTTAATAATTTCTCTTCTTCACCTGTTTTTTCTGTCAGGTCCTTTATTTTGGACTCCTCATCAACTTCTTCTTCATCGTCATTTTTTTCTTCACCAGACGTTTCGTCTGCTACATCACTAATAATCCGTGTATCTTTGAGGGGCTTCAATTTCTTATCTGAATTTTGTTCATTTTCACCCTTTTCTGTGTTATTCATTTTACACTCATCCCGCCGAAATAATTTTAGATCTTTTCAATCATTTTTATCCATGTTTAATATAATATGCTAAATTAATAGTTAAGTAGTTACATATATAGTAGGTAATAGGTTAAATTTTTTCATCTTATATTTAGAGATTATTAAGTACTTATAAGTAACGATAATTATAATATTAAATCCTTATGCCTGATAATCTACATTTAGCATGTAGGGAACTTATTCTTCAGATAGTACAGGGAAATATCGATTCTGAACTGGAATTGAACAGACAAAAAAAGACTGTGAGTGCAAAATATAAGTTTAACGGGTTGCCGAGCAATGCCGAAATCCTTGCCAGGGCCCTTCCTGAAGAATATAATAAGGTCATTGAAATGCTGCAGCTCAAACCTGTGAGGACCATATCGGGCGTGGCTGTAATAGCGGTTATGACTTCTCCTGCACCTTGTCCCCACGGCGTCTGCCTGCCATGCCCTGGTGGCCCTGATTCAAAATATATATCGCCCCAGAGCTATATGGGAGAGGAACCTGCTGCAAAAAGAGCCATACGGCATGACTTTGACCCTTATTTACAGGTTGCAGGGCGCCTGGAACAGCTTACACAGATAGGTCATCCTGTGGATAAAGCTGAACTTATTGTAATGGGCGGGAGTTTCACTTCCAGAAGCTTGTGTTACCAGGAATGGTTTGTCAGGCGTTGCATTGAGGCCATGAACGATTTTCGAGTACGGCCCGATGCTGGTAAGTTCAAATATATTGATGACGTGCAGGCCGAAAATGAAAGCGCTGTAGTACGTAATGTTGGTATTACCTTTGAGACGCGCCCGGACTGGGCAACCAGGGATGAAGTGGATCAGATGCTGCACCTGGGAGGAACCAAGGTTGAGATCGGCGTGCAGAGTACCTATGATTTTATCCTGGGCAGGATCAACCGGGGGCACGGGGTCTATGAAACTGAAATGGCAAACAGGGTGCTGAGGGATTCTGGTTTCAAGGTTGGTTTTCATATGATGCCGGGCCTCCCCGGTTCATCTTCGGATATGGACCTTCGGATGTTTGGGAGATTGTTTGAGGATGAGAAGTTCATGCCAGATTACCTGAAGATTTATCCCACGTTGGTCACGCCCGGGACCGGATTGCATGAACTGTGGGACTCGGGTGGATATCGTGCCCAGGAGGTTGAGGAGGCGGTTGAACTGATCGCGAATATTAAAGCCCTGCTGCCTCCCTGGGTCAGGCTGCAGCGGGTGCAGCGTGATATACCTGCGTGGCAGATCCAGGCAGGTGTGACAAAAAGCAACCTGAGACAACTGGCAGGGGAAAGACTTGCACAAAAAGGAGGGAAATGCCATTGTATCCGGTGCCGTGAGGCGGGTCACAAGGGTGAAAATGAACAAAATTCAGATAAGAAATTGAAGCCCCTCAAAGATACACGGATTATTAGTGCGGGAACTTCATGTCTATGGGCCGCTGGTGTGTGTGGGGCTAAAACCGCAGGCAAGGGAATGGCAGCACAGGGGATTCGGGGAAGAACTGCTGGCTGAAGCTACAGAAAGGGCACAGCAGGCAGGTTTTAGTAAGCTTGCAGTTATCAGCGGGATAGGTGTGAGACCCTACTACCGTAAAC
>Ga0255393_10090_pt1 | contig 13160 bp, 13 predicted proteins | sample ANMaggSeSYBR01C8_FD_182122 | JGI IMG/M metagenome (GOLD analysis project Ga0255393, IMG submission 182122) | Sediment cell enrichment communities from methane seep in Santa Monica Basin, California, United Staets - ANME aggregate JGI... | ecosystem: Environmental > Aquatic > Marine > Cold seeps >... | reverse complement strand
AGGAGGCACCCAGCCGACGGATTTGTTCGGTGATGATACCACCGTACTTTTCACGCCATGCCCAGGTGCGTTCGATGAATGCTTCACGGCCAATATCTTCGCGGTGTTTGCCTTCCTTTTCTAATGCTTTTTCAACTTGAAGTTGTGTGGCGATGCCCGCGTGATCGCTGCCAGGCACCCAGAGAGCTGGCTCACCCAGCATTCTGTGATAGCGAATCATCAGATCTTCAAGTGAAACAAACATTGCGTGACCGAGGTGCAGGCTGCCGGTGATGTTGGGTGGAGGGATGGAAATTACAAATGGTTTTTTCGTGGGATCAAAATCCGGCATCTTAGGGTCATTTTCGGGCTGGAAAAAGCCGCTATTTTCCCACCAGGAATATAAGCGTTTTTCAGTGTTTTTAAAATCGTATGCTTTTGGTAATGAATTATTTCCCATTTACTCTCCCATTAAATAAATTAACCTTCCGACTAAGAGGACGGAAGGCTTTGCCACCCGCGGTACCACCTCGTTTCGCTAATTAATAATTAGCGCACTTATACCGTTCGAACGGTGCTGCTATAACGGGCAAACCCGTGCCGGTCTACTTTCAGTGATTGATTTCTTCGGCATAATCACCTGGCGACTTCTATCCGACATATCTGTGGGCATTTTCAGCTTACCGCTGCCCTTCTCTGTCATTTGTGAGCGAATATACTACTCCAGGATCAATTTGTGTCGATTATACAAAAATTGTGAGGGAATGTCAATTTATTGAGAATAATCACTGAGAAAAAAGAATGGTGTACATCCGGTGTGTCTTTCACATCCCGGCAGAATAATTGGACCCGATGTGATGGACGTTTTGGATTGCATCATTTTGCTTATTATCCTTCCGATACGTATTTTTGTTGGTATTATTATAAAAATGAAACCAACCCATTTGATTTCTGAGATTATTTTTTTTGTTTGCGCTCTCTTAATTAGTTCATGTCAACCAATCAGTGAAAATATCTCAAACACTCCTTCACCCACCTACTTGGATCACCAGGCATCTCCAGACCAGATCAATGATGAAGAAGCTCAAGAAGAAAATGATAATGATTTGCTAAGCGATAAAATCCCGCATGGGTTAAAGTTAGAATTTTGGCACCCTTGGGCAGGTGAGACTGCAGAAATTGTTGAGGAGTTGGTTGACAATTTTAACCAAGAAAATGACTGGTCAATTACGATAAAAAGTATTTCACACGCAGATGAGGATGTATTCGTAGAAGATCTCACAGACGCATTTAAAAATGAAGAACAAATACCAGATCTAATTGTTTCCACCAGCCAGAGCCTGCATGCCTGGTATGCAGAAGGTTACCCAATAAAAGAATTGGACTCATTTATCAGATCAGATAGTGAAGTTTCCGCAGGAGCGACCTTGCCGGAAATCTTTCCAGCTTTCTGGAATATTGATGTACTTGATGAAAAAAGACTTGGAGTTCCTGCATACCAAAGCGGACAATTTCTTTTTTATAATCAAACTTGGGGAAATGAATTAGGATTTGACGATTTTCCCGGGACCATCGAAGCATTTTCGGAGCGAGCTTGTGCTGCTGCAAGAAGCAACCTTTATGACACGATCACAGAGAATAATGGCACTGGCGGTTGGATATACAGCAGCGAGAGTTTATCCCTTTTATCCTGGCTGAGAGTTTTTGGTGGTGGAGATTTGATCAACTCACGTGCTCAACCGATTTTCACGCAACCTGAGAATGTCAGTGCTTTAACTTTTCTTTATGATCTATATCTTGATGATTGCGCATGGACCGGCCGGGATTCAGAACCCTATTCTTATTTTTCAAACAGAATGGCTATTTTTTATAGCGGACAAATGGAAGATATTATCAAGCAAATTAATTTCGATACTGATAGTGAAAACAGTGATGCCTGGATACTTGTTCCCTATCCTTCTGCTTTCGGAAAACCAATTCTTATGGTTAAAGGATTATCATACGCGATTACCACAGAGCACGAAGAGCGGTCAATAGCCGCATGGGAATTTATTAAATGGATGTTGGCACCTGAGAATCAGGCGCTGTTTGTGGAAAAAACAGGTACATTCCCATTGTCTGCTGAAGTGATCGAACGAATGGACGTTGAAGCAGAAATTTACCCGATTTGGAAGGATAGTTTGCAGTATCTGCCATACACTCAGGCAGAACCTTCCTATCAAGCATGGTATGTGATAGAAAAAGTATTGGAAGATGTTGGTTGGCAGTTAACCCAATATACGATGCGATCAGAGGACATCCAAACCATTTTGTCGGATGCGGAAATTATGATCAGGGAGTTTGAATAATGCGATGGGAAAGGAAATGACAATAGAGCCAATTATCATTTATACAGACGGAAGCTGTGACACGAATCCGGGGCCAGGCGGTTGGGCAGCATTGGTAATCATGGATGGTGAAGAAAACATGCTGTGTGGTTCTGCAGCGGCATCCACAAATAACCGCATGGAATTGAAAGCGGCGATCGAGGCATTAAAAAGTATTAACGCCAGAAAGCCGATCATTCTCTATACAGACTCCCAATATTTGAAAAAAGGAGTTGTGGAATGGATGGAAAACTGGAAGTCACGCAATTGGAAGCGAAAGGGAGGAAAGCTCGCCAACGTAGATTTATGGAAAGAATTATCTAAAGAAACCGAGAGGCACAACATAGAGTGGCGGTGGGTTAAAGCTCACGCGGGTCATAAGTATAACGAACGAGTTGACCGTAAGGCGAGGCAATTAGCGTTTTCTGTAAGAAAAAAGAGATAGGTATAACCCTATCTCTTTTAGAGGCGACGACGGGATTTGAACCCGTGATCAGGGTTTTGCAGACCCATGCCTTCCCACTTGGCCACGTCGCCATGAGATGATAGATATTATAAAAGGCGATAAACTCTTTGTCAAATATCTTGTTGGATGGAGGAAAAATAAATGCCTTGCGGCATTTTCAGAGCGGGCGACGAGGCTCGAACTCGTAACCTTTTCCTTGGCAAGGAAATGTTCTACCAATTGAACTACGCCCGCAATCGATTTAGATTATATGCGATTTTATGATATTGTCAACTAATGAAAAATTGAGGAATATTCTATCAACCGGCTAAGAAAAATTTTAGCCAAACAAGATTATTTATCGCTGTTTTTTTCTTCCTGAATTTCTCTTACCTTAGCGATAATCTTTTCGACTAATTCCTTTTCGCCAACACCCGTGATTAATGGGATAGCGCTGAAGATAGGTTTGTCAGTTTTAACCGTAACCTGAGAATTACTAACAACCATATCATAGGCATTAATTCTTCCTGGCAGCTCATTGTTTCCACTACCGTCAATATGGACATATAATTTTTCTTCTTCGAGATACTCACGAAGTTTATAAGCTGCGTGCATAGCCATCGCAACACCTGAACCGCAAACAACGACTATTTTTACTTTATACATTGGTCACCTCTATGAATTTATTATTAAAGTTGCATTAAGATTAATTATATTGATTTTTTAAAAATAGTAAACTCTCTCCTGCCAGTATTATTTGTTTGCCAAAGAACGGATATGGTTTGTCATGATGTTTTTTATTTCTAACTTTGTTTTTGCGAACCGCATCTTTGTCAGGGCTTCATCATCCTCTAATATAAAGATCACTTTACGAAGGATGCTTACTACTGATTTTGGATTATGAATTGCCAACATCAAGATAGTATCCACCTCAACCTCAGTATCCGGCATTCCCATCCCATTAAAAATAACTGGATTTTCGAGAGTCGCGATCGCAACGGCAGGTATTAAAACATGTTCGGTATCCGTATGGGGGATGGCGACACCGGTTACACGGGCTTGTAGGCCGGTTGGATATTCAATTTCTCGATCCAGCACGGCCTGTGTATAAGTATTCTTTACATATCCGTTTTCAAACAACATGTTTCCTAATTTACGGATGATCTCTTCCCGTGAAGTTACTTTTTCTTTAACCAGTATCAAGTGTTCTTCAATTGAAAGCTCATCCTGGTTCACGTTCTCATCGTTGAAGTTTATGTTTCCCATTGTTCTCTAATCACCTTTTTCATTTCATTAATATTTGTTTCAATCATCCCCCCAGAAAATACCCCACGCCCTGAAACAACAATATCTGCCCCAACAGCTACAGCATCAGATATGTTCTCAGTTGTGAATCCTCCATCTACTTCCCAAAGCACTTTCCCAATTCCCTTTTGTTTTTTTCCACTCCTCACTTTTTCAAGAATAGTTGGAAGATAGGTGCAGCCGTTGATTTCCGGTTCTGTGGTGAGGATTAAAATGAATGAAAGGAAAGGAAGATAGTGTTGAAGAGCAGGAAGTGGTGTTTTGGGGTTAAATGCTAGCCCAGCTTGCATACCTGATTTGTGGATCAGAGCAAGTGTGCGGCGGGGGTATGAGCACGCCTCAAAATGGATAGAGACCATATTAGAACCCATTTCTGCCAGAATGGGTATCAACCATTCTGGTTTCCTGGTCATGAGATGTACGTCGAAAGGAAGATCAGTTAGCGGGCGCAATTCTTTAATTATCTTTGTGCCAATTGTCATTTCCGGGACAAAACTACCGTCCTCAATATCAAAATGAATGATGTCTGCACCTGCTTTTTCCAGAGTCCTGATCGTGTCAGCGAGATACACCAGGGGACCGGATGCGATAGAAGGAGCAATTTTTATCATAGCTTCTGAAAGTAAGATACTATCATTTATTCCTGCCCACGGCGAAGGTTAACTGAATGGTCAAATTTACTGACTATTGTATTAAGAGCTTTTATACCAGCTTTAATGTCATTAATATCTGCCGTCTCGATAGGTGAGTGTGAATAACGCATAGGAATAGCAAAATGGGCCATTGCGGTTCCCTGAGTGCCTGCCATTACTGTAAAGGCATCATCTGTGATTACACCAATAACGATGTCCCGCTGCCAAGGCATCCCCATATCTTCAAGGGTTTTTTCCATAAACATCCGCAATTGTGGGCTGGGGATGATCCCAGCAAGAGTTCCTCGCCCATGAAAATTCATCTGGGTGATTGCAGGACCTTTTCCAAGAGCGAGATTGTATTTATAGTTAAGGTCAGGGGTATCACATGCGATGGTAATGTCCAGGCAAATAGAAGCGTCTGGTTCAAGGCGATAGAAGGCAGGCATCACTCCGCGAATGTTAAACTCTTCTTGAACAGACGAAACGATGTACACGTCGCCCGCAGGAGGATTTTCTTTTAAATATTCTGCCAGCGCGATTAGCATGAGGCACCCAATACGGTTATCAAGGGTTTTGCTGGTGATGAGGTTATCGGTTAAATGCCGAAATGTGTGTTTGTAGGTCACTGCACTTCCGATGTTTATTCCTCGGTTTACGACATCTTCATGAGAGGATGCTCCAATATCAATGTACATGGTTTCATGCGAAGGTACTGTTCGCTTGGCTTCTGATGGTGTAAGGTGGTGAGCATAGGTTCCCACGAATCCATTCTCAGATTTCTTGCCGTCGATTGTGTGTACATCAAACCATTGGCCCATAAGGGTTTTTTCAGGGACTCCACCGATACGATTGAAACGGAGGAACCCATTTTTCTCTATCTTACTGATCATTAAACCTAATTCATCCATATGGGCGAAAACTAACATGCTTGGTTCATTTTCGTCGCGCCCCTTGAATGTGGCTGTTACATTGCCTATGTTATCCACTTCAATATCATCAGCGAATGGTTTCAGTCTTTTAACCATTTCTCGGATCATATTGTCTTCAAGACCGGATAGGGCTGTAATAGATGTCAGGTGTTCAAGTTCTTTAGAAATACTTTCCATTGTGACTCCTTAATAAATAATTTATCCTACGTGCAATCTTCCTCCATCGGCGACTATGATCTCGCCAACGATAAAACTTGACAATTCTGAACAAAGGAATAAGACAATATTTGCAATATCTTCCGGGTAACCAATCCGTCTGATTGGCATTTGAGGGGTGTAATGTGCGATCATCTCTTCTTCGCTAGAATAGCGTGTCATGATCATATCACTCATGATTACTGCTGGCATAACTGCATTAACTAATATACCTAAGGGAGCGTAGGTTTTTGCCAGATAGCGGGTTAAAGAATATGCACCTCCTTTTGTTGCAACATACTGTGGGATTCCAGTCCCACCTGAAAAAACACATGTTGAGGTGATATTAATTATCCGTCCACTGCCCTGTTTTTCCATGGGATCTTTAACGGCTTCTGAACAATAATGAAGCCCTTTGACATGGATAGCATAACTATTGTCCCAATCAGCAATAACACCTGCATTGTTTACCAGGATATCCACACGGGAGAATTGGTCGAGTACTTCACTAACCATTTCTATAGTATTTTCTTCAATAGAAATATCTTTCTGAATGTAATAGGGTTCTTTCCCAAACTGAGAGATCTCGTTGATAACCGGTGTGATATTTTCCACTGAAACTATGTCATCAATCACTACCTGAGCACCAGCCTGTGTCAGTAGTTTTGCAGTTGCTTTTCCGATCCCCTTCGCAGCGCCGGTGATAATTGCCACTTGATTACTCAGGTCAATGATATATGTCATAAGGTTTCCTTAATTGAATTCCACAACACATTTTAAACTGTTTTGTCGGCTGGCTGTCTGCAAGATCGCATCAGAGAGATTTTCGAGGGGATAGCGGTGGCTGATCAGTTTGTTTGCAGAAACATCCCCGCTCGTGATCAAGTCCAATGCTATTTTTGTATCAAGGTGGTCGGCCGAATAAGTAGATGTAATAGTGATCTCATTAAAAAATATATAGGAGGGGTGAACTTTGATGAATTCATCTGGGTGCGGCGTGGCAAAGAAAAGAACCGTTCCCCCTTTGTTTGCCAAGCGCAAACCAAGATCCATCGCGCTGATATCTTTTGCGGCAATGATCACTTTGTCAGCCCCGTTTGATTTAAGTAAATCTTGCAATCTTACAGCTTCTTCATTAGGATCTTTATGAGGAATTAGCACAGTGGGCGCGCCAAATTCTTTGGCTTTCTCAATTCGCCAGTCAAGTATTTCATATACGATTAATTTACGCACACCCCAATAGAGCAGACTCTGGATGAACATCAACCCCATTGTACCTGTTCCAATAAGAGCAACAGAATCACCCGCTTGAATACCCGCTTTTTTTATAGCATGGATAACGCATGCCAGAGGTTCTATCAATGTTCCCTCTTCGAAGCTTACATGATCAGGAAGAAGGTGTGTATCCCTTTCCGCATGAATTGCAGAGGCAATAAAATACTCGGAAAAACCACCGGGATGGATGTGTGTTTTCTTAAATAAAGAGCACATTGTGAAATTGCCTCGACGACAGTGCTCGCAAATCAGGCAGGGGACGTGGTGGTGTACTGCCACACGGTCGCCAGGTTTAAACAGAGTAACTCCGGTACCAATATCTTCAATAATTCCAGATGGTTCATGACCTAGTGTTAATGGCGCACGTGGAGATAAATACCATTCCATTGTGTCCGCAACACAAACACCACATGCTTTGGTTTTAACTAATATTTCCCCTTGGTTTGGTTTAGGAATCGGACGATCTTCAATTCGAACATCATGATTGTTATGATAAACAGCTACTTTCATTAATCTCCTGTTCTCATACTACTGCCGCCGTCTGATTTCCAAAAAACGGCGGCAGTTCTTAGTATAAACGAGTTTGGGTTCTTATTTCACCCAACCTGTTTTCAATTATTAGGCAAACAGTTTTCCGATTTGGAACAATAATGCGGAAACCCAGTTTCCGGCTGACAAACCCGTGATGTCTACTACACCTTCAGGAATTGCGTAACCGATTGACACAGCCATTTCGGTTAATGATGAACCGAAGGAAGTGCAAGCCCAAAGCACAACGGCGAAGATCACTGTTCCGGAAACTATTGAACGGAACAGGTTGCCTTTTGACATAAACGGAACCATAGAAACAAAGTAGAAGGTTGCAGCGAGATCGCCAAATGGCAGCACCCGGTTACCTGGCAGAATCAATGCTAGACCAAGAACGATGGGGATCATGATGATGCCAGCGGCTACCGTGATCGGATGGCCAATCAGAACGGCGGAATCAAGACCAATGTAGAATTCGCGGCCGGCAAAGTTCTTTTCCATGAAGCCCTTAGCAGATTCGGCAATAGGGGTGAGGGCTTCCATAAAGAAACCGATGATCTTTGGAATTAAAATCATGGCGGTACCAATGGTGACGCCGAGAGTGAATAACGCTACTGGATCTTTCCAAAGGCCACCGAAAAGACCAACACCAATTCCCAAGAAAACACCTAAGAACAGCGGCTCACCGAAGACGCCCCATTTTTCACGAATGTTGGCTTCGTCCCAATGAATATCCTTCACGAAGGGAATGCGATCCAAAACCCAGTTTGTAGCATAGATAATTGGAACGCTTGTTACTGCCCAACCATGAGGAATGCTGATGCCAGGCAGGTTGTAAAACTCCTGGACCTGTTTCGCGGTTTTGTCAGCGACAATTAACTCGTATACGGTATGGATAGCAGCGGCAGCCATTGCCCACACCATGTTGCCACCGGATGCAATGTACGCAACGGAAGCGGTGAATGCCTGGTTCCAGAAGTTCCAAATATCAACATTCAAAGTTTTGGTTAGCTTGAATGCTAACATAACAATATTGGTCAGGAGGCATACAAAAATAACCAATGAACCAGCTTTGGTACCCCAGGCAATGGCTCCAGCTACACCCCAACCAACATCAAAGATGTCTAGGTTTGATCCGGTGTTTTCAACCATTACATTCACGACTGGGACCATTTGACCGATTAACAAACCAATCACCAGGTTCAATGCAATAAAACCAGCACCGAGGGTGAGCCCAGCGCGTAGGGCTTTGCTGAATTTTTGGCCGAAAACCAAACCAAGAATAGTGATGATGATTGGCAGTAACAATGATACACCCAAGCCTGTAAAGAAATTACTAACTTGGCCAATTACTTCAATAATGTTCACTTTAAAATCTCCTTATTATATTTATTGATTTTATTAATAATCCTGAAATTCGTTTCTGTATTTTTTAATGACACCTCCTTTTTATGATTACTTCAACAAACTAAGCAATAATCAAATTGACATCTTCGCTTTCACAACATGAGAGAAGCTCCTGCGTTATGCTGTTATCTGTGATTACGATGTCCATCTCTTTGATATCAGAAACTTTTGCAAAACTAGTTTTCCCGAATTTTGATGCATCCGCGAGCAAAATTACCTGAGCTGCAGCTGCGATCATCGCTTGTTTGATGGGTACTTCTTCAATATTGACGTTTCCAATAGTGCCATCTTTATGAATGGTGTCCCCGCCGATAAAGGACTTATCTACCTTTAGATTGCGGATGAAATCGACCACTTGTGTACCTTGTAACGTAAAGACATTCGCGCGCGCTATTCCACCGGTACAAATGAGGTTGATGCTGGGGATACTAGCCAGTTTTGCAGCTATGTTGAGGTCATGGGTAACGACAGTGAGGTTCTTCTTCTTGTGCAGCAGTAATGCCAACGCGTATGTGGTTGAACCCGCATCCAATAAGATGGTATTACCGTTTTCAATAAGGTTTAGAGCGGATTTTGCGATGCGCGCTTTTTCATTTGTATTTTGAAGGCGTTTGATTTCGTAGGGAATCTCCATAGTGACCCCCTGTGCTGATCGAACAGCTCCGCCACGTTTACGGAAACAAAGTCCTTCTTTTTCAAGCGCAATCAAATCGCGGCGGATGGTTGCAGAAGAAATGCCAATTTCATCAGCCAGATCTGAGATCTGGATGTATCCATCTTCACGCAACTTACTTTGCAGGATAGCTCGTCTTTCTTCAGCAAGCATATAAATACCTTTTTAATAATACAATATATTGCAAAATTATGAATGAAATTGTAAGGATGTTTACATAATAACACTTTTCTGAAACTGTGTCAATAATGATCTGCACAGTGTCCAGGATGTGCTATTTGCTTTCTGTGTAAATAATACATAGGGATGATATTCTCGTTGATTGAAAGATAAATAAACCTTGGGAAAATAAAACAAAATGGATCTTGATCGCTATATAAATATAAAAGTATCATATTTTGACGATGTTTGTGTGTACCTTAGTTTTGTAAAGGATTCTATAAAAAAACGAAATCTCCGTACCACACTTGCTGTTGCCATTTATTTGAAGTGGTGGAATTACCTTATGGTATAATGGCATATAACATACAATATACTACAGAAAGATGGTAGATATTGTAAAATACCGTGCTTCTGGCAAGCTACTTTTCAATAAGATGAAAATTATGAGTATTTTTTAATATGCAGAGGGAAAAATGAAACAGTTTTGGACTGAGGAACTATTCAATACACAGAAACCAATCATTGCTATGTGTCATTTACAAGCACTACCGGGTGATCCTGGCTATGACAAATCTGGCGGCATGAAAAAAGTTATTGATCTCGCCAAAAAGGATTTACTTGCCCTTCAAGATGGTGGCGTAGATGGAATAATGTTCTCAAATGAATTTAGCCTTCCATACTTATTAAAAGTGCGTCCCGAAACGACAGCTGCCATGGCCCGTATCATCGGTGAACTTAAGTCCAAGATAACAATACCGTATGGTGTAAATGTTTTATGGGATCCTTATGCCTCATTAGATCTTGCAGCGGCTGTTGATGGTAAATTTGTAAGGGAAATTTTCTCAGGAGTGTACGCAAGCGATTTTGGGATATGGAACACAAATTGTGGTGATATTATCCGCCATCAACATTCTTTAGGGGCGGAAAATGTAAAATTGATATTTAATATAGTACCAGAAGCTGCTGAATATCTTGCACCTCGTGATATTTGTGAAGTTGCACGCTCAACAGTGTTTAACCATCTTCCAGACGCTTTGTGTGTTTCTGGTTTAACCGCAGGTACCGAAACGAATGCCACCACATTAAAAAAAGTTAAAGACGCGGTTCCTGACATGGTGGTTTTTGCTAATACTGGTGTTTGCCTCGAAAATATTGAAGAACAGTTGAGTATTTCTAATGGTGCGATTGTAGCCACCACATTTAAGTATGACGGGATATTCCGTAACTCTGTTGATGTCAAACGTGTAATGTCTTTTATGGACAAAGTTAAATCATTTCGAAAAAACTTCGAATAAACACACGCCCATCTTCTCTGTAAAAATGGGCGCGGACTGGGCTTATTGCTTCCTTTAACAGGAAGTAATAAGGTCTTTTGGTTTTCTCGAACCCACGATCTCACGGATTATGAAATGATTCCAATTAGTACATAAATTACCGTTTTAATATGAAAGCATGAGTTACATATCTAACGGTCATTTATGGATTTCTGACAGGGCTACATTTTCACATATTATTAATCGAGATATAAACCGCCGACCTCACGGACACACAAAATAATCCGATAGTACCAAAAACAAGATACAAATATTGAAATAATTCGAGTTAATGAACAACAGTCACAGAAAGAAATACATTAAACCCCTCATATTCACTCTCTGCATTAATCACTAAACTCACTTCAGTCCCATCATCCATAGAGGCTGTTAAAATGCTTCCGTCGCCAGAGTGCATGGAGAGATCTATCTCCCAACCATGTTCAGACAATTCTTTTTCATAGAAATCAAAGACTTCGCCAACCGTTTCTGCTGGAACTGCATAAAAAACCTGAAAGTCTTTTGGTTCTTCCTGCCCCATTTCCATAAAGTACAAGCGAATAGACCCATCAATGAGAGGAAAGTTTTCTGGATCTTTTCCGCCAACAGCTTCAGGAAGTTCTTTCATTTCCGACGCGGTGTTAGATTGCGATTGATCGGATGTTTGAACGGGGGGATGCGCTTCTGATTTCGGTCCGCACGCATTTAACGATAACATCATCACAATAAGTACCCATATAAATAATAGATTCTTCTTAGACATCAGTTCCCTCCAAATATTATTAACTGCACTGCATATTGAGTAAAGCCTGAATTCCACGCCAACATAAAATTACCATCATCTGTTTCAAATGGGCGAAGTAATTTTGGTAATAATTACTAAATTATAGCATTTTCGGCTCCACATTGCCATAAATTTTACGTACCAATTATTATGAAACACAATAATTGGTACAGCAAACAAACCTCCAAAAACATACTAAGGCAAACACCGGTCGTCAATTACACCTTATTACGATAAGAAATTTTCATATACATCTTGATACGGATATTTTACCGAGAGCTTCATCACCACATATCGTGCCGTTCTGATGATCTTCGCAGCAAGAAAAACATACTTCAAGCGGAATGTCTTGATTTGCTGCTTGTATTCTGAAAAGTGCAGAGAATCAAACTTGAACAGCAAAAACAGATTGGATGCAAGCATCATCATCTGAAATACGGCCTCATTTAAAATGGTTTCTACAACACCAATTATCGAACCCACAACCTCACGGATTATGAAATGATTCCAGTAGGGATATAAATACTAAATTCAATAAGTAAGTTTTTTATCTCAACCTTATTAGATCAAAGTTTTATTCTTATTGAGTGGTAATTACCCCACAATCAGACGAATTTCTGGAATACACCAAAGAGGATTTATCAAGTAAATAACAACGCAATGTCACATTTCTTGTTACTTTTTGGGTAACGTGCCCATAGACTTAATAATCCATTTGCAAAAAGTAAAACCAAATGTAATTCTAAATGTGTGAATAAAAATAAGGTTATCACCAAATAATCATTATCTATACACACCACAATAATAGAAATGAATTAATTCATCAATTTTCTCATGTTGATGTTCTAAAACAGTGCAATTTGAATAAGTCGCATCAATAGTCTCACACCATTTCCATTCAAGTTCATCAACTTTTTGAAGTGCCTTTTCAAAGTATTTTATTGAATTAGTACAGTCGTTTTGGAGCATATAAATTTCCCCTAAATATAAATAGCAATCATAACACTCAGGATTTATAGTTAATTGTTCGAAAAAATCCTCAATGGCTAATCCATATTCTTCTCTAATTTTATGTATAAAACCACGCCATACCAAGCAATCACCGCAATCTGGGTTAAGTGAATAGTATTCCGTAAAATCTGCTATTGCAGAATCATAGTTGTT
>Ga0255393_10089_pt1 | contig 13202 bp, 10 predicted proteins | sample ANMaggSeSYBR01C8_FD_182122 | JGI IMG/M metagenome (GOLD analysis project Ga0255393, IMG submission 182122) | Sediment cell enrichment communities from methane seep in Santa Monica Basin, California, United Staets - ANME aggregate JGI... | ecosystem: Environmental > Aquatic > Marine > Cold seeps >... | reverse complement strand
GGTTGTACCTCCGCCTATATCCACAATCATCGAACCACGCACTTCTGCCAATGGAAGACCCGCGCCTAATGCAGCAGCCATCGGCTCTTCGATCAAATACACTTCACGGGCTCCAGCAGACATGGTCGCATCGAAAACAGCCCGTTTTTCCACTTCCGTTGCACCTGATGGAATGCCAACAACAACACGCGGTCTCGGCATTGGTACGATTGATTGTTGGTGCACACGACCGATGAAATAACCCAGCATAGCTTGAGTAATTTCAAATTCCGATATCACACCATCACGCAAGGGTCTGATCGCAATAATATTCATTGGGGTGCGCCCCAGCATTTCTTTCGCCTGTGCACCAATCGCTAACGGTCTTCGGGTTCGCTTTTCAATAGCGACCCATGAGGGTTCCTGGATTACTATCCCCTTCCCCCGCACATATAACAATGTATTAGCTGTGCCCAAGTCTATGCCCAGATCAAGGGAGAAAAGCCCCATTAACCAATTAATTGGATTCGTAATCAAGTATTGCTCCTATAGATATGACCAGACAATAATTATTAATTGTAATATCCCATATAACGCCATTACATTATAACGATAATTACTATTTTATATGATTTTCCAATGATATTTTTACAAAACTTGACACGCAAGAATCCAATCACTATAATGGCACTACATTTGCGGGTGTAGTTCAATGGTAGAACGTCTGCTTCCCAAGCAGAAGGTTGTGGGTTCGAGCCCCATCGCCCGCTCTTTTTTATTTCATTAATTCGACGAGTTCACTGAGGTCTTTCATTATATGGTCCGGCTTTACTTCAGCTGATGCAAGATCAGATAGCTTCGCCTCCCCACTTAATACAAGAATGGTTTTAATTCCTGATTTTCCCAATGCGATATCCGTATATAATCGGTCTCCAATCATGGCAATTTGATCTTTCTTTAAGCCAGTCCAATCAAGAATAGCCTGAACCATCTCTCTATTTGGTTTTCCGATAACAAGGTCTGGCAACCTTCCTGTCGAAGATTCGATCAAAGCGATAAATGACCCAATATCAGGCATAAAACCATCCTCAGTAGGACAATTGATATCCGGATGCGTAGCGATGTATGGGAGACCATTTCTAATGTAGTTACAGCATTTCCAGAGTTTTTCGTATGTAAGAGTTGTATCAAAACCAAGCACCACAATATCCGGATCTTCTTTTACAAGCTTGAAGTCATATCTTCGAAATACCTCTTTTAATAGCGTTGTTCCTACAACAAATATTGAAGCCTGCTGATGTTCCCTTTTCAGATACATCGCAGTTGCTTCACCAGACGTTAATATTTGATCCTCGTTTACATGGATATCCAACTTCGCCAATTTTTTGACATATTGGTTTGCGTTCTTTGAAGAGTTATTTGTCAAGAAAAGGTAATTTACATCTCGTTCTTTCAGCAGATCTAAAAAATCCACAGCACCTGGAAGCAATTTATCTCCCAGGTAAATAGTTCCATCCATATCAAGTAAAAAACAATTTATCTCATCTAACATTTTCGTTATTTGATTTTTCCATTATTATTAAAATCTAACTTTATCCAATCTACTAATTATATATTTATTCACTTGATTGGTGATTATTTACTTAATCCCCAATTTTGCCCTTATACTTTATGAAAATCTTTAGAATTAATAATCGACATATATTCAAAATGAATAATCGCTCCCTCACTTACTCACAACAGACGAAACTTCGCCTTGTTATTTGGTTTCTGGTAATTTTATTTATTGTTGGGTTAGGCCTAATTTGGTTGATCTATGGTTTTCAATCAGCTCTGCTTGGTCTTTTTTGTCTACTAGGTATCTCCATCCCAATTGGCTTGATCGCACTTTTTCTCTTTGGTCTTGACAAGTTAGTCAAACCCAAAGAATAATCTTTATTTAGCTTTCCTGAAAATATTTTTTCGTTCCCAATCCTCCTCCAATATTTTCGGATGCAATCCTTTGATAAACCCAACGATGATAAGCATCGCCAATCCTCCCGCAAACCCGTTATTATACAAGCTCATGTAACCATGCATCCCACCAACATGCATGACCATCGGCAAATGTAACGCTCCTGCGAGAATACCTGCAATAAAACCAAACCTGCCGCTGAAAGGTGCAAGTGTTGTACAAAATAATGCTGCCAATAATGGCCCGGGATCAGTATGCGACCATACTTTGACGATGCACATTAAATACACGCCCGCCATGATTGGCACAATATTGCGCGGGTGTTTTCCCAGAGCACCAAATCCTGTTATCGTAAGAATCCCTGCAATTGTTGCACCATTAACATCCCCTCCAACTAAAAGGACATAGAGAAGTCCAATTATTCCTACAACTCCCATATTAACCAAGGTAGTACCTAAATCTGTCATTTCAACATAATCAGACGCAAGGCGCCCACTGCAATTAAATATTTTTTTATATGCAGCATAATTCGCACCCCATAATAACCCGAATGTGATCATAATTCCTAAAATTGCGAATAAGATTATTGAAAGTATCGCTGTGTATTCAGTTGACCAATAGAAGGCAGGTGAAACCTCAAGGCCAAATCCCCGCATCATCATATATACAACCGTTCCGATAAGTCCCGCTGAAGTCCCTGTGTTATAAAGGTTGTATCCAAGATGAAAAGTATAAACATGGCCCATAATTGCAGCCATAAGGCCGCCACAGATGACGCCAATAACAACACCCGATATAATTCCTGCCCAACCCCAACCGAATCCGAAAGCAACCTGACTGACAATTGGTCCAAGCGTTGTGCCAAACAATAGCGGAGCAATTAAATCTCGCATCGGTTGATGCGAGAAGAATGCATCATATAAATAAACGCCAATAAATATCGGTAAGATGTTGAATGGGTTTTTTCCAAAGAAAGAAAAGCCTGCCAGCGTAAAGATCGCGGATAATAGGTATCCATTGAACCTTGCTTTTATTATCCATGCCAACCCAAGGCCAATTAGGGTTGTTATCCCCGCATTGAACATTGCTGACCCAAGATTTGAAAATTCGATATAGTCTGTGATTAAAATCCCTGGCGACGTTATGATTTTCCACTCACCCTGTAAAACTTCATCGAATTGTTCAAAGCGAAAAGCAAGGAGAATCAATGTAATTGAGAAAAACAGGATCAGGAAAGTAATTCTTTTTCGATCAATGGTTTCTACAGATAATGTATTTACCTTCATAAACTCTCAATTCCTTTGTTTTGGTTAAGTAATTCTATATTCAACCTACCTAATTGTAAAATAGAAAAGAGATTCCATTTATCAAAAAAAGGAATCTCCAAATGGGCGAAAATCTACTTCCTATTTTTCAGATGGATATATTTTTTGTGGTGGATGTCTTCGCTTGGGCCGTTCGATTAACTCAATCGTAATCCCAAAATCCTCCTCACTATCAAGATAAGCATAATGCCCATCGCCATCCGGTCCAAAACCTGAACCATCTTGTATCATCGAAAAACCTGCTTCTTCTGCTAATGAGAGTGCTTTCTGCATATCCTCAACTAGGAAACCTAGATGCTGAACGCCATATCCATGTTCATCAATAAAATCCTTGTAGACAGAATCACCTTCGCGTACTTCTATTAATTCAATTCGCGAATTACCGAAATAAGAAAGAGCGAGACGATTTGAATGGGTCGCAGGTTTTCCTTTATAAGACATCGCCTTGACCAAAGGCTTTTCATACGTATAGAAATGCCATGGCCCGATTCCAAATACCTTCTCATAAAGAGCAACTGTTTTATCAATATCTTTAACCACAATTGCTATCTGTGCAACTCCGTTTGCTAAAAATGGGAGTGGGTTCTTTGCAGAAAATTCTCTCATCTTGTTCTCCTTATAATTATTTTGTATCTTCCGGTGTAACGATAGTCCAAGTGCCACGGGTAGAGGGTGCAAAATTTGACCAGGGCACTTCATATGGCATTGTTTCAAGGTATTTCACTATGCCATCAAGGTTCTCCCAAACTTTCTGGAAGGATTCTATATACCTATTCATTGTTTCTTTATTGAGGAAATAATTTGGGCCGGATGTTCCACTGTCACCAATACAACGCGTATTTTCCAGCACATCCAGTGTCACCGGGAATTCTTCAATGTCATATTTCACATCTCGTGCCCCCGGCAATGTCCAGGGTATTCCATCGCCAAAACCCTGTTTTAATTGAAATAGAACCTGTCCTGGTACGGGAATATTCTGATAAAACCGCAGTGGGGTTCCTTCCGCAGCCATTGCTATCGTAATTGCTCTGGTAAATTGTCCAAAGTGGACATCATATCCGGCATCTGCCGGATTGAAGCGAATACGGTACATATGATACGCATGCGTATTTCCTTCCGGGATAAACGGAGGTGAAATTCCTGGCAAATCTTTGATTCCATCTGTCAGAATAGCTGCATTTTCCTGAAAATTCGCGACGGTCTCCTCCAATTGCTCTAATTTGCATCGAGCGTATGCGGCTTGAATTGGGTTAAAGCGATAGTTATATCCTAACGTGAACGCGTTATACGCACGAGGTTTACCCTTCTCAATCACCTCACCAAATATTCGCACCATTCCTGCTTTGTTGAAATATTCAACTTTGTCAGTTGATAGGACTCCCCCCTCTCCACATGTCGCTAATTGTTTTGCAGGCATAATACTGGTACCGGTAATATCCGCAATGCTTCCGCATCTCTTTCCATTTTGGGATGCACCAGTCGAATGTGCAGCATCGCTAATCAAAACAAGTCCATACTTGTCTGCAATTTTCCGTAGCTTACCATAGTCAGCAGGTAATCCGTGCATGTCGACGGCCATTATTGCACGTGTTCGATCGCTGATTTTTTCTTCAACGGATTCAGGATCAATATTAAATGTTTTATCGTCAATATCTGCAAAAACAGGAATCCCCAATTGCTGGATAATGGATGTAGCCGATGCTAAGAATGTAAGTGCTGGTACGATCACTTCTTCACCAGGCTTCAAACCACTTGCCGCAACTGCTGCATGCAATGATGAAGTGCCTGTTCCAAAAGCCATTGCATAATCTGAACCGACAAATTCTGCATATTCTTTTTCAAACGCTTCCACTTCAGGATCATGCAAACCCGTGAAATGACCACTTTTTAAAACACGTTCAATTGCTTGTCTTTCAGATTTCGTCGTTATTGGCCACGGATCCTCTAGTTTTTTTTCTTTTGGAAATACCCTTTTTCCGCCAAACAGTGCTAATTTTGTCATTAATTTTCGCCTTTATTATATCTATGCGCACCAATCCAATATTGTTTTTCCCACAACCATTGCTACATTTAGCGCAGATTCAATAAAAACAAATTCATTTGTGCTGTGAATCGCCCCGCCTTTGGGTCCATAGAGAATGCAGGGACTGTCAGCATACAGAACTGGTAAACGTAAGTCACTTCCCCCGGCTCCCAGTGGCTGCACATCTTTTCCCAGCACTGTCTTACTAGCTTCCCTGACACATTGTATGATTGGAGAATCAATCGGGATCTCTGCAGATTCATATCGTAATCCAAAGTACTCAATAACCGGTAAATTCTCCCGCATCCATTGGTCTTGCGATGCAACCTTTAATAAATAATCTTTAAAATCTGCCTTTCTATCTTCTATGTTTTCTCCAGGTAGACATTCAATACTACCTTCCATGACACATTCAACAGGTAAAGTTGATGCCCAATTTCCTGCCTGAATCTTGCAAATTGCACAAGGCACCTTTGTTTCATCATGTGCATAAAACGGATGGTCTGCAGCAGAATTTAACATATCAGCATAACATTCTACAGCTCGATATAAAATCATCGCTTTGTTAATTGCATTGGGTGTTTGATACTGATATTCAATACCACCGCCCAGACCTGGTACTGTTATCCTGAAAAACTGGGCTCCTCTTCCGCTGATACCCATGAATTCCTCACCAGTCGGCTCGAGAAAGATTGATGCGTCGGCTCTATATCCTTTTTCAATAGCACCCAATGTTCCATTTCCACCATTCTCCTCGTCAATAACCGATTGGAACACAATATCCCCGCGTAGTTGGATCTTTAAATTTTTAATCAAAGCCAGCAAAAATGCAGCAATAGCAACACCGGCCTTCATATCTACCGAACCCCTCCCGTAAATCTTTCCATCCACAATCGAACCGCTCCAGGGATCCTCATCCACCCATTTTTCTGGTTCTTCGAATGGAACAACATCCATATGGCCCAGCAAGCTCAAAGATCTTCCTCCACCCTGCCCCTTGACAACTGAAACAAGGTTAGGCCGGTCAGCATAGTCCAATCCAGTTTCAACCCAGGCGCGATGCTTCGATAATGTCCTTGGGTCAATATCCCACATATCACTCTCAAGCCCATATTTCTCAAGCCACTTTTTAAGGTGCAGTTGAGATTCTTCTTCAGACTTATCTGATGGAAAGCGTATCAATTCCTGGATAAGAGAAATTAGCTCGCCCTTATTCTGTTCTATCTCATTTTTCAGTGCATCCCAATGGTCGTTTTTGCCTTCTGCCATTACCATGTCCCTTTCAAGTAAGAAAATGCCAGAGTCTGAAGTTTATATTTCAATTTTCTCTGGCATTTCTCTTATTAGTTAAACAAGCATTTCTTTTGGCACATCTTTACAAATACCTTCAAATATTTCCATGACTTGCGCAACTTGACTTTCAGTGATCACAAGTGGTGGCTTGATCTTAACCACATTTCCAAGGTGCAAATACTTTGATTCTCCAAAAATAACACCCCGCTTCAATCCTTCCTTGATAAAGAAGGGAGGAATATCTGTTGAAGGTTCTTTTGTCTTTTTGCTCTTCACCATTTCAATCGCAATCATCAAACCTGGGCCACGAACATCTCCGATAAATTCAAATTTTTGCTGTAATTCTTTAAGTTGTTCAGTAAACAGCTTGCCCATCTTGCGGCAATTTTCGATGAGATTTTCTTCCTCGATTACTTCAATGGTGGCTAAAGCTGCAACCATGGATGTAGGAAAGTGTGCAAACGTAAATGAATGATCGCCTGGACCAAATGTTTCCATATCACTGCGCCAGAGATTACCAAATAACGGGAATCCTCCCCCCAGCGCTTTACCAATCGACATAATGTCTGGAACCACATCATAGAGATCTGCGGCAAACCATTCGCCCATCCGGCCAAAACCAGTTTGTATCTCATCAAAAATAAGCAGGATATTAAGATCGTCGCACATTTTACGAATCCCTTGCAAGTAACCGTCAGGGAAACCAATCATCCCGCCATTCCCCTGGAACGGTTCCATCATAAGCGCATAAGGTTTTTCAGGTGCACCGCGCTCTATCAGCATTTTTGCGAAATCAACACAGGCCAGATTACACTCCGGATGTGTCAGTTTATATGGACAGCGATAGCAGTAAGCCTGCGGGACACGAACTACAGGAGCACTCCAGGCAAGGAAGCGGTTATTCGGGTGCGGCCAGGAGGCATTCAACGTTGATAATGTTCTTCCGTGATAACCATCCATCATGGTCGCAAGCGTATTGCTATTTGGCCGATTGCGCATTGCCAGCTTCAATGCCCCTTCATTTGCTACTGAGCCTGTCAGGCAAAAAGCTACTTTATCAAGATTGCCAGGTGCAAGTTCAGCTATCTTTTTTGAAAGCAATAGCTTTGGAACAGTCTCAAAACTTGTGCGTATATGAGTGTAATTCTTAATGAATTCTGTAACCTTGGCTATTACCTTTGGGTGTGAATATCCAACATTCAAACTCCAGGCTTGAGAGGTGCAGTCAATATATGATTTTCCCTTTTTATCATGAAGCACCGAACCTTCACCATGATCTACGACAAGATTAATCGGATTTCCCACACCCCCACCGCCCAGTGCTTTTCGTCCAGCATCCAAATCTGCTTCTGTGTATTTAAACATATTTTTCTCTCCTTTTTTCTATAGATTTTGTTCAATGACCTCGTGATGCTTTTTAAATATTGGTTTTATTGCATGATGCAAATCCCTATAAATATTAAATAATTGATCATAAATCTTCTGGTTCTCAGGATTTGGCGTAGTTTTTGCCTTTACCTCAACCCAATCCTTTTGCAGCAAGCTGAAATCTTCATATAAACCCACAGCTATTCCTGCAACATATGCTGCGCCAATAGCTCCCTCTGCTTCGGGAACATATTCCTGTGTCAAACCCGTAATATCACTTACAATTTGTCGCCAGAGCGGGCTTTTTGCCCCCCCACCAGTTGCCACAACTCTCTGTATCGGATGTCCTTCCGGATAAAATTCTTCAAGACCGTGCCGAATGGTATATCCAAAAGCCTCGAATATCGCACGATAAAGATGCGCGCTAGTATGCACATTGGACAAACCGAAGTAAACACCCTTTGCAAAAGGATCGAACCAGGGGCTTCGTTGGCCCTCAAAATAAGGCAGCAAGATCAATCCATCAGAACCAATTGGCACATCTGATGCTAATTTATTTAATTGATCATAAGCTGATGTCGCTCCACCTTCCAATTCACGAGCAAGCTCTGCTTGGCCGAATTGATTTCTAAACCATCGTACAGCCGCACCTGATGATAAACAGTAAGCTGGATAATCATAGATATATCCGTCCTGCGGTGTTATCCCTTTCTCCGAGATAGGATACGGATGAAGGACACCATTCAGCAAATTATCTTTCATCACCGGCATTAACCCTGCTGTACCGTAGTACACACATGTCTCATATTCATGCACAGTCCCTGCTGCAATAAGTGAAGCTGTAAGATCGGGTATCCCCGCAATTACCGGTGTCCCTGCAGATAACCCTGTAGCCTGTGACGCATCTGAATGAACCTTTCCCACTACTGTGGCAGGCGGAAACACTTCCGGCAAAATACTTAGGGGTATATCGTATTTTGCGCATACATCTTCTCTCCAGCTTGCTGAAGGAGATTCATAGATCGCCCCCCATAACCCCGTGGTTTGAGTATCCTGGACATAAGCATCGGTCATCTTGTAAACGAAATAATGCGTCGCATCAAAGAACATCGCCATTTTTGATGCTTTCTCTTTTTCATGGCGCAAGAACCAGATCAGTTTTGGAGTTAATTCCTCGTTGGATAATTGGAGGCCTTCGTTTTGATTAACCTCATACACTTCTTTGAAAGATCGATTATCTGAATATATGATCGCATGAGAAATTGGATTTCCATCTTTATCAGTTGGTCCAAAAGCCGGATATAAGCCACTGACACCCACTGCTTTGATAGATTTTGGATCAATATTTGATTCATCCAATATATGTTGAATAACAGTAGCAGGATTAAGCCACCAGTTTTTCCACATGTCGACTTCAACCCATCCAGGACTTGGGTAAATGCAGTCGTTTTCTACATAATGCGAAGCAATTTGAGTTCCTTTGGAATCAATTAGGATGCCTTTAACACCCGTTGTACCAATATCTATTCCAAGCAAATAGTCCATTATTTTTCCTCGGTTTTTAGAGAGCACCCCAATTGAATGCGATTGTGCCCACCATCGAAACAATAAAGAAAATTGTGAAAATAGCGATCAGTACCCAATCGATCATCTTCATTGAAAGTGCCTTTAATGGTGTGGGGTTTCCGGTTCCAAATCCACGAATTTGTGTGGCAATCGTAACTTGCTCCACGATTGTCGCTGTACGTCGAATCATCGGATTAGCAATCGGGAGTGCTCGCTCCACAAGCTTTTTCGGATTAATGGTTCGTAAACTCCATCCACGCAATTTCTGTGCGTCAGAAATTTGATTGATCACTGATGACATAAATGGTATGAACTTATAAGTCATCTGCAATACAAACACTATTTGGTAGGGAATTTTCATCGCATACATCGAATTGGCAATTTCACTCATTGGTGTTGTACTAACAAAAAATATCGCCCAGGTAACAACTGTCATATAGCCGAAGATCCTCCCGGCCAGCCAATACAATGTGCCGTAGGTCAATCCCATTTCCCCAAGGTTAAGGAAATTAATATGAATTGTAGCTATCGGTGTAGCCGCCCATGTCCTGTCAAGGACGTTGTAGTATTCTGGATTTACCTGTGCGATTGTTGTTCGTAAGGTTGGATACCAGGTGAGCAGCAGTGCAGTGATCATAACAACAAACCAGGCTTTTGGAGCTTTGCCTAAAATTGCAAGAGTTAATCCCATAATAAACAATGGCACTAAATATCTTACATCCAACCAAATACCAGCCATTATTAGTACGGAAAGCATAGCAATAAATTTTGTTAATGGCTGCAATCCATAGTGGAAAAAAGTCAGTTCTACATCATCGTGTGCTTTTAAAATATCAATATCCATCAGTTCGCTCCCTATTGTTTCAGGTTTTGCTTAAGAATTTCAACCATGTCATCTACGGTTAGCACATTGTCCGGGAAACCGTATTCCCGCAGTGCTTGTCCCAGTCTCGTTACCTGGGGTGGATAAATATCCGCTTCTAGAAGTTTCTCAGTCTGTGAATATACATCCTGCGGTGTTCCATCAAGAATAATTTTTCCTTTTGAGAGGACAATTGCCCTATCGCAATGGTTAGCCACTGTTTTCATGTTGTGCGTAATAATGATGATCGTTTTTCCATATTCGTCATTCAACCGATGAAGGCTCTCCATCATCAATCGCTCACCTTGAGTGTCCAGTCCTGTGGTCGGCTCATCAATCAAAAGGATTTCTGGATGCATAGGCAAAACGCATGCTATTGCCAGATAAGTCTTCAAGTCCTCCTCTAATCCATATACATATCGGTTGCGGCTTTCCCATAGGCCGAAGATATCCATTGCATGCTTAACCTCTTCTTCCATTTCTTCGGGAGTCATTTCAAGCATTCGGGGAGCGAATTCAATCTCCCCTTTAACTGTTTCGGCAAATAATTGATCATCTGGATTTTGGAAAATATAATTAGAAACTTTGATGATATCTTCAAGTTTTGTTTTCCTATCCATACAATCAATATCGCCGACTCGTAACACTGCGTCCTTATTCGTTGGCTTAAGCAATCCAACAACGTGTTTGGCAAGAGTTGATTTTCCCGATCCATTTTGCCCGATAATTCCTACCATTTGCCCCTGAGGAATTTTTAACGATACGCCTTTTAGCGCATGAACACCGTTTTTATATACGTGATGAAGGTTATCAATTTCGATTACTGTTTTACCAAATTCTCTTTTTGCCTTTTTCTTGCCATTCTTAGGCAGGGATATTGTTTTTATTTTGCTCTTTTCCAACAAGTTTTTAATACTCTCAACGCCTTTGGTCAGGGTGACTGGAATCTCCTTAACTGCAGTTCCTCCTTGTTTCAAAGAAATGAATATCTCAGAAATCTGTGGGCGGCCGACGCCAATTTCTTCAACCAAATCACTTTGAAGGACTTCAGATGGCTTACCAGACGCTACAACCTTCCCATGATCTAAAACAATAATATAGTCGACGAATTCTGCCACAGCTTCAATATCAGCGCCTGATTCTGTAATAATGCTGATTGTGTCTCCCTTTTCTGCCACCGAAAACATTGCATTTAATACCTGCTCTTTCCCAATTGGATCGAGCATTGAGATGGGTTCATCAAATGCTAATACCTTTGGTTCCATTGCCAGAATCCCTGCAATGGCAAGCAGCTGCTGTTCGCCGCCTGACAAGTTATTTGGACTGCGGTGTCCAAACTCAGTCAATTCGAGCGCGTCAAGAACACGCTCTACCCGTTTGAGAATTTCATCAGCCGGAACACCTAGATTGGAAGGCCCAAATGCAACATCATCATGTACAGTCAGGGAAAATATCTGTACTTCTGGATTTTGGAGGACAATACCCACCTTTGTTGCCATTTCATTAACTTCAAAATCTGATACTTTATCTCCTTCTATGAAGAGACTGCCATCCTTATATCCAATATCCACTTGCGGGCACAATCCATTCAGTGTTTTAACTAGAGTGCTTTTTCCAGCCCCGGCTTTCCCAATCAAACCAACAACCATACCTTTATCAAGTTCAAAGGATATATTATCTAGCGCTTTCTCCGACTTTTTCTGGTGAAGATATCTAAAAGAGAAATCTTCATATTTAATTGTCTTCATTTATCACCTCAAAATTTCTATATGTATAAGTAAATCTTAATAAAACGTTCATTAAATAAAATATAAGTGCAAAGAAATAATTAATTATTTAGAAGTGGATTTTGTAATATTTATTGGTACTTATCTAATTTTTACCAAAATCCACTTCTTTATTAGCTATCTATGACGATTATTCTTCTTTCGAGCGGCCGCCTACGATAACACGGCGTGCAGCCTCACCGGCCAGGTAGCCAACACCAACGAACAGGAAGCTAAGCCACCAATACGGGAAGAAGAGGTTTCCACCACCAAGCACAACCCAGTCTGCGAGCACATTTGTGATTGCAGCTTCGCGGGTATTCATGATCCAGTACGTGGTGAACCACCAACCCTGGTGCACAACTTCGGTTAATAGAACAGCAACTACAAAGCTGCTCCAGAACGGTTTTTTACCACGGTCATGTACGAACTTGAAGTAAATGAAACCAGCATATGCCCAAACGGATGCATCGATCAAGGTGTATGCAATAAGTGTCGATACAGCTGTGGACGAGCCGCCAGACCATACAGGATTAATGAACACACGGGCGATAATTTGGCCAACAAACAGGCCAAAGAATGACACAATACCGCCAAATAGTGATGCGGAAGCTGAGATCACCATCGCCTGAACATCCAAACCACCCAAATCACCAAAACCGGCAGCTGCAAACAGCGCGCCAATGATCGCCATACCTACGAGAGCGTATGGGGAAAACGCTTTTGATTTCATCCCTTTAATAAACCGACCTGGCATTGCAAGCCAATCGTCTCGCTGGAAAAATTTATACATCCAGTAAACACCCCACGGCAGACAAAATACGAACGCCATGATATTTAGCAGCAATACGCGGCTGCCGGATTCAGATGGTCCCATGCCTGTTCCAAGCGGATTCATGAATAAGAGGGACAGCACAAAAATTGCTGCGCCCACAAGCAAGAGAATCAAACCTAATTTCTCGTTATACCAACCTTTTTTTTCTGACATTTTTTATCTCCTTTTTTTGATTAAACAATAACAATATCTTCGCTTATTTTTTATATATTTCCAATTCACCTCCTTTTC
>Ga0255393_10087_pt1 | contig 13286 bp, 13 predicted proteins | sample ANMaggSeSYBR01C8_FD_182122 | JGI IMG/M metagenome (GOLD analysis project Ga0255393, IMG submission 182122) | Sediment cell enrichment communities from methane seep in Santa Monica Basin, California, United Staets - ANME aggregate JGI... | ecosystem: Environmental > Aquatic > Marine > Cold seeps >... | reverse complement strand
ACCAAACGCTTGGGTGCCCCCCTCACCCGTGCGTTTGGCTTTTTTTTTCTCGAATAGTATATACTTTATGTATATAATAATAAAAAGTAAAAATTAATTAAAAGGTTAACGAGGAGGAAAAAATGAAAAAACGCTTTGGTGTGCTTCGAATTCTTGCGACTGTCTTAAAGATATTAGGCATAGTGGTTGCAGCGTTCGCGGTGCTGGCTGGATTAGGTACACTATTCATGTCTTTTGCCGGTGGTGACCTGTTTCCTGCGCTTGGTATTGACATGAACAGCGGCTTCCTTGCCGGACTTATCAGTTCCTTCATTATCGTCATCATTGGAATTTTTTATGCCGTGTTCTTTTACGGATCTGGCGAACTGCTGATGCTGCTCCTTTCTATGGAAGACAACACCTTCAAGACCGTCAAACTTTTGGAAGATGTGATTAAAGACGATCAAGAATAATAGATATCAACCACTCAACAATTCAAAAATACCACGCATTTACTGAACTCCTATAAATAGATGCGACAAAAAGCACCTTTTAAGGTGCTTTTTTGTCATCAAACGCTCAAAATTAGATGAAGCAACTTGCATATCAAACTTCACTCATATCTAAAAATTTTCAAAATCAAATAATGACCTGAATTCTTTTACTTTTTCTACGATTTTCTTGTATTGGTAATAAAAATTGTTGTCCTCATAATATCCTATCAGAGGAAAAATTTTTTCTTTTCTTTGAGTTTTAAATGCCCTAAGTACTGCTTTAGAAAATTTGAATACACTACCTGTTGATGTACTTCCTTTATGAATGATAAAAACCGTAAATTCATCATCCACAATCAATGGTTTGTGATCTTGTATTAATTTCAGCCATAAGCTGTATTCAACAACAAAATTTTTGTCTTCATTGAAACCCCCATATTCCTGGACAGCTTCTCGTCTCATAAAAGTATTTTCATGGGAGACAATATTCATCGCGGATAAAGCTTTTTCCGGATTGATCCTTAAGAGATGTGTCTGGGGTATTGCGATTTTTTTACCCCTGATTTCAATTAAGAAGTTGCCCGTGAGCCACACAAGGTTTGGATTCTTAATAAAATAAGAAGCTGCTTCTTCCAGGGATTCTTTTTTAAAGTAATAATCATCTGAATGTAGATAGTGGATAATATCTCCTGTGGCCTCTTTTGTCGCAACATTCAAGGCGTTTGCTACACCGCTCGGTGGAGATTGTATAAATTTTATACTGTATTCTTTCTCATTCTGCTGAATGTATGTTTTTATAATCTCTAAAGTTTTGTCAGTTGAATAAGAATCATTAATAATATGTTCGATGTTTTTATAGGTTTGCTTCTGGATACTTTCCAGTGCTTTTTCCAAAAACTTCTCACTATTAAATGTACATGTAATGATGCTTATCATTGGATAACTGTTTTTTTTCGTCAAATGAATGCCGTTCCTTCCCATCTAATATCTTACAAATTGTGATTTCATATAGCTCTTTTAGATCTGCTTCCATTCCTTCAATATCATAATAGATGGAATTATACATTTCGGTGATAATTTCTTTACCATTGTTGCTGCCTGCTTTTCTTAATTTATGGGTTTTTTGTCTATAGAGCGTAATTAAAAGTAATGAGTAGTTTTTTGTTATTCTTATGATATACATGTATTAAGAACAGCTGGAGGCTTGCGTGCAGACATATGATATCGGGTTAATTGGTTTAGCGGTAATGGGTCGAAATCTGACGTTAAATATGAGTGATCATGGTTTTTCGGTTGCCGTTTACAACCGTACTTTTGAGAAAACAAATGCTTTTCTCAAGAACAGCGCTCAAGGGCGGGAGATCGCAGGTGCGGCCTCTCTTGAGGAATTCACAGCCCTATTGAAAAAGCCCCGTAAGGTCATGCTCATGATCAAAGCGGGAAAACCAATCGACCTCACAATTGAAGCCCTGCTGCCCTACCTGGAAAAAGGGGATGTGATCATCGATGGCGGAAATTCCTACTTCAAAGACAGCATTCGGCGTCATTCCTATCTTGAACAAAAAGGAGTTCACTTCATTGGCACAGGCGTATCCGGTGGAGAAATCGGCGCCCGCCGAGGATCTTCGGTCATGCCGGGCGGCTCCGAAGAGGCGTGGGAGCTGGTAAGACCGATCCTGCAGGCAATCTCAGCAAAAATTGATGGGGACACCCCCTGCTGTGATTGGATGGGAACTGATGGAGCAGGCCACTATGTGAAAATGGTTCATAACGGCATCGAATACGGATTCATGCAGCTTACAGCAGAATCTTATTTCTTCATGAAAGAAGTCATGCACTTGACCCACAAAGAAATGGCGAACTTATTCAAACAGTGGGACACTGGAAAACTGAATTCCTACTTGATCGAGATAACCAGCAAGATCCTCGCCGTCAAAGATGAAGATGGCCGCCCTCTGGTGGAAAAGATATTAGATGCGGCTGGACAAAAAGGAACCGGACGCTGGACCTCCGAATCAGCGTTCGAATTAGGCATCCCGCTCACCTTGATCAGCGAATCAGTATTCTCTCGCGCGCTTTCAGCCCTAAAAGACGAACGTGTCAGCGCTCAAAAATTGATCCAGGGGCCTGCTTTTTCTTTCAAGGGAAACAAACAGGATATGCTGCAGGACCTTGAAAATGCCCTCTATATGGCAAAGATCATTTCTTATGCCCAGGGGTTTATGCTCTTTCGGGAAGCGGCGAAAGAATATCATTGGCATCTGAATTACACCTCGATAGCCAATATTTGGCGAAATGGCTGTATTATCCGCTCATCGCTCCTGAAACACATAAAAACTGCATTTTCCAATGACCCATCCCTGGAAAACTTACTCATTGATCCATTTTTCCTAAAAGTTGCAGAGGATAACATCCCATCTCTACGGCGAGCTGTCAGTATAGCTGCTCAGGCAGGAATTCCAGTACCCGCTTTTTCTTCCGCACTCAGCTTTTTCGACGGATACCGAACCGCAGTCCTTCCTGCCAATCTTACTCAGGCACAGCGGGATTATTTTGGCTCGCATACATACGAACGGGTAGACAGGCAGCGCGGAGAATTTTTCCACACCAATTGGACTGGTGAAGGCGGAGATGTGACCGCTTCAACTTATAACGCCTAACATTCGTCATTAATTTTCAGAAATAAGCCCTTGACTTACTAATTTCTATTTTGTTATACTGATACTGGTATGACCTCTTATCAGTTGGAGTAAATATGGATAAATCAAATCCTTGGAATCCCCCATTAAAACCCGGTGAGCTGACCGAATCACGCCTGATCAACGCGTTCCTCGACAGCACATTTCCGATCAATTCTAATTTGCCGGGAGAGCGTGATCTGGCTGTGCTGTTAGGTGTAACGCGGCCCACCCTGCGGGAAGCTCTTCAGCGCTTAGCAAGAGATGGGTGGGTAGAGATCCGGCACGGAAAACCAACCCGTGTACGGGATTTTTGGGTCGAGGGGAATTTAGGAGTTACCAGCGCCTTAGCGCAGTACCAGGATCCGCTCCCTCCTGATTTTATTGCCAATCTGTTTTCGGTGCGTGTTCTCTTAGCGCCAACTTACACCAAGATCGCCGTTCTTAACGCCCCGAACAAAATCGTCGATTACTTATCATCTATAGAAAATCTTGAGGAAAAAGCAGAAATATTTACGGTTTTTGATTGGGAATTACACTGGCAGCTCACGCTGTACGCAGACAACTCTTTCTTTACGCATTTTATGAACAGCGTCCGCCGTTTATACCAGATCGTAGGAATTCCTTATTTCAGTTATTCAAAAACACGCAATCATTCACGGCAATTCTATCTGCGCTTAAGAGAACTGGCCGCTCAAGGAAACAGCGAAGCGGCAGGAGAGCTCGCACGGCAAGTAATGTCTGAAAGCGCCGCACTTTGGAACGAGATGGCCAATAAAGATAAATGATCTTTTCTAACGAGGTAAATAATGTGGAAAAATGAATGGAGAGAACCCGTCTGGGGTGAAATTGACCAGGAATGGGATCTGATTGTGATCGGGGGTGGTATCACAGGTGCTGGCATTTTCAGGTCTGCTGTTTCCGCTGGCTTAAAAACGCTGCTTGTTGAAGCACAAGACTTCTCTTTCGGCACATCCAGCCGCTCATCAAAATTAGTGCATGGCGGATTCCGATATCTTTCCAACCGCCAGTATCATGTAACCTACGAGTCTGTTCAAGAAAGACAGCGCCTGTTACGCGGTGCTCCTCACCTCGTCACACCGCTCCCAATTATTCTTCCAAATTACCGTAAATATAATTATCCTTCATGGGTCCTTCACATGGGTGTAATCGTCTATGATTTGATGGCGCCAAAATGGAATCACCGGATGTTGTCACCAGATGAGATCCTGAGTCAATTCACCAGTCTTAATCCTATTGGGCTGATAAAAGGTTTTCGTTATCAGGATGCCGTTCTTGATGATTCCCGTCTGGTATTGCGCATTATCCACGAAACCGTTCAGGATGGCGGGACAGCAGTAAATTATGCCTCTGTTGAACGCCTGCTGCGCGATAAAAAAGGAGCTGTGCGAGGAGTAGCAGTTCGGGATACTACGTCAGATAACGGGCAGATTGTTGAAGTAAAAGCAAAAATGGTTGTTAATGCCACTGGGCCGTGGACCGATGAGATCAGACGCGAACTTAAAGCTTCTGACCGATTGCGCCTGCTGCGCGGCAGTCACCTGGTCTTTGAACAGTCACGCTTCCCCGCATCAGAAGCAATATCATTTTTTCACCCGCAGGATCGGCGGGCAATGTTCATTATCCCCTGGGAAGGGGTTACTCTGGCGGGCACAACCGATATCGATCATTCTAAAAAACAGTACGGACTTATCGATGAACCCTATGCGGAACAGAGTGAAATTGAGTACATCCTCTCGGCTGTCGAATTTCTTTTCCCGCAGCTGAAAATTACCCACAACGATATCATCTCCTCTTTTGCCGGCTTACGCCCGGTGATTAATACCGGTGCGGAAACACCTTCCAAAGAATCACGTGCCCATCAGGTTTGGAATGAAAACGGCTTGATCACAGTCACCGGCGGCAAGCTAACGACTTTTCGTATTATGGCAAAAGATACTCTTGAAATTGCCTGCGCCTCAATCGGAAAACAAATTAAGATCAGTTCCAAACGACAAATGCTGAAAAACTTTCAAACAGGCCGTTGCGGTAAGCTTAAAGAAGAAACTTGCGACCGCCTGTGTGGTCGTTTTAATGAGGAAGCTGAACAACTCCTCCATTTAGCGAAACCCGATGAATTTAAAAATATTGGGTCGCTGACCACAACTTGGGCAGAGGTGCGGTGGGCGGCTGCTTCAGAGAGGGTAGTCCACCTTGATGATTTACTCCTCCGCCGGACGCGGATTGGCATCCTCCTGCCAGAAGGCGGAAAATCGATTCTATCGCGCATCCGCCAGATCGCACAGCCCGAATTAGGCTGGTCCGACATCCGCTGGGAGAAAGAAGAAGCACGATATTGGAAAATATGGCATACATTCTACAGCCCCAAGCCGGGATAAGTTTTTATAATAATTATTAAACACGAGGTCCATATGGCTAATAAGCACAATTTCATTCCTCACTGGTACGAAGGGGAAACACCCGTCGGCACATTCCGTGCTTTGTTTAAATGGCATAAGCTGAACGCATTTAAGCATCCTAACCGCGGTTTTTACACTTTGTTGCGGGACAGTTTTCATTTATCCGACCAGGATTTTAAAGATCCGATTTTATGCCTTGATCCAGTAATAGAAAACTTCCCGTCTAACCTGGACCAGGAACACATAAAAAAAATAGAGCAGATCGTGGGAAAGCAAAATGTCTTCACAGACACATATACCCGCCTGCGCACATCCTATGGGGCTGGCATGATCGATGCACTTCGCCTGCGAGAACATATCATTGAGAACATCAATGATTGCACTGCTGCACCGCGGACCACCGAAGAAATTGAAAAAATCATCAGGTATTGTGATAAATATCACATCCCCCTCACTGTTTACGGAGGCGGCTCCACAGTAACTCGAGGGATGGAAGCTCCCAAAGGGGGGGTCTGCCTTGATATGAGTCTCCACATGAAAAAGGTGTTGGATTTCAACGAAACCAATCAAACCATCACCGTACAATCAGGTATCTATGGACCCGAATTGGAAGACATTCTCAATCATGCACCTGAAAAATTGGGTGCAAAAGACCGCTATACTTGCGGCCATTTTCCGCAATCCTTTGAACATTCCAGCGTAGGCGGATGGGTTGTCACACGGGGCGCCGGCCAAAACTCAACCTATTATGGAAAAATAGAGGATCTGGTTATCTCCCAGGAATATATTACACCTATTGGCACGTTTCGTACCGCAGATCATCCGCGGGCAGCCACTGGCCCAGATTTTGACCAAATCATGATCGGCAGCGAAGGGTGCTTCGGAGTTCTTACTGCCGTAACTTTGCGGGTATTTAAACACCGCCCCAAACACACGCGCCGTTTTAGCTTCTTATTCAAATCCTGGGAGGACGCGGTAACCGCGTATCGGGAGATCATGCAGGGTGAATTCGGTTTCCCCTCCGTATTCCGCTTATCTGACCCTGAAGAGACTGACACCGCCATGCGCATCTATCACATCCATAACTCCCCGGCTGATACCGTACTAAAAACCCTCGGCTACCAGCCTATGCAGCGCTGTCTCCTGCTGGGGACTGCTGATGGAGACCCGGCATTTACCCGCTTAGTGAAACGCAAAGTCAACCATATTTGCCGCCGCTACGGCGCTTTTATCCTCTCACCTTTTAAAGTCACACAAAAATGGGAACATACCCGATTCACCGATCCATACATGCGGGAAGATCTTCTTGATTACGGTATAGTTATAGACACTCTGGAATGCGCGGTTACCTGGGATCAATTACACAAAGTACACACCCAGGTAAGGAAGTTTGTTAAACAGCGCCCAAAAACGATCTGCATGACGCACATCTCACATGCCTATCCGCAGGGCGCAAATCTGTATTTTATTTTTGTGATCCGTTATCAAGATATCAATGACTACCTCAGCCTTCAATACGGTATATTAGATGCGATCCAGGCAGCTGGTGCTGCCATGAGCCACCATCACGGAATTGGCAAACAAACTGCGCCCTGGCTAGAAGGCCAGATTGGAACTGAATGGATGCAGTTGACACATGCATTAAAAAAACATTTTGACCCACATAATATTATGAACCCTGGAGGCACTTTGGGGTTAGATATGTCAGAGGACCAAATAAATAAACACTGGGGGTTTACAAAATAAACGGAGGTAAGTATGGCTGAAAACTTATTGGCAATTGATTGCGGAACACAATCTGTCCGCGCATTATTGTTTAACCCGCAGGGAGACCTCCTGGCCAAGGCTCGTGTGCCAATTGAACCATACTTCTCAACCGCGCCTGGTCTGGCTGAGCAGGACCCCAATGTGTTCTGGGATGCTCTCTGCCAGGCGTGCAGGCAGTTATTCACACATAATGAGGCGCAAAAAGACAGTATCACGGCAGTATCGATTACCACACAGCGTGCCACTGTGGTAAATCTAGACAAGAATGGCAGCCCGCTGCGGCCAGCGATCATCTGGTTAGACCAGCGCCGCGCCGAAGAATTCCCCCCTGTAAAAGGTGTGTGGGGGGCTGCCTTCACACTTTCTGGAACAAAACCAACCGTAGAATATTTGCAAGCGCAATGTGAGGCCAATTGGATTCATCTTCATCAGCCCGATATCTGGGAAAAAACCTATAAATTTACCTATCTTTCCGGATATCTGACTCATTTGCTGGTCGGCCAATTTGTAGATTCGATCGGCTGTCAGGTAGGATATATGCCTTTCGACTACAAAAAACAGACCTGGGCAGCCAGCAGCCATTGGTACTGGCAGGCACTCGCGGTTAAACCGGATAAATTAGTTGACCTCGTCCCTGTTGGCGAACAATTAGGCAAGATCACGCCAGAAGCAGCACGCCAGACAGGTATCCCTGTTGGCCTGCCCCTCATCGCTGCAGCTGCTGACAAAGCCTGTGAGGTACTGGGAGCAGGCAGCCTGGAACCCAATGTCGCCTGCCTTAGCTACGGAACAGCTGCCACCATCAACACCACGCATAAAAAATATGTTGAGATCATCCCTCTTATCCCTCCATACCCTGCCGCTGTTCCAGATCTTTATAATATGGAGTTACAAATCTATCGCGGATATTGGATGGTTAACTGGTTCAAGAATGAATTTGGCCTTCGCGAACTGCGCTTAGCAAAAGAAACCGGTGTTGAACCGGAAGTCTTATTTGATGAACTCGTTAATAATGTTCCACCCGGATCACAGGGATTGGTACTCCAGCCATATTGGTCGCCTGGTCTGCGCCATCCCGGCCCGGAAGCACGAGGGGCAGTCATCGGGTTCAATGACATGCACACCCGTGCCCACCTATACCGCGCAATACTGGAAGGGCTGGCGTATGCGCTTAGAGACGGAAAAGAACGCACAGAAAAGCGCGCCAAAACAACAATTGACCAAGTACGTATCGCTGGAGGAGGAAGTCAGAGTGATGCCGCCATGCAACTCACAGCGGATGTATTCGGTCTGCCCGTTTCCCGCCCGCATTTATATGAGGCTTCCGGATTGGGAGCAGCTATCAACGCCGCCGTTGGAGTGGGCATTCATGCGGACTACCCCTCAGCTCTTAATGCGATGACCCGCCTTGGTGACACATTCAATCCTGACCCGAAATCGCACGCAGCCTATGACCAGTTATATAATGAGATCTACCTGCGGATGTATAAACGTTTGCAGCCTTTTTATAAAGCGATGCAGAAAATTGCACTGCCTTCAAAGTAATTGATAAAATAAAAATTGGCGGTTGCTCAATTTCCATTCCTTGACGGTTTATACCCGCTGGGGTATAGTATGCGGGGACGGTTCCCTTGCCCTCGTAGCTCAATTGGATAGAGCGTTTGCTTGCGGAGCAAAAGGCTGCAGATTCGAATTCTGCCGGGGGCACTAACAAAATCGGAGCGGAAATCATATCCGCTCCTAAATTTTTTATCAACAGGAATAAATGAAACTTTCAGAAAAACAAATTCTCTTATCAAATGATGATGACATAGATTCACCCGGTTTATGGGCCGCCGCGGAAGCGCTGTCTGAGCTGGGTTATGTGACCGTTGCGGCACCGCGCGATCATATGTCTGCCACAGGGCGGGGATTTCAAAAAGATTCAGACGGCATCATCACAAAAAAACAATTAACCGTGCATGGTCAAGAGTGGGATGTCTATGCAGTCGGCGGTTCTCCTTCTCAGTCTGTTGCCCATGGTATTTTGGAGATCGTTCCTCAAAAACCCGATTTAGTTGTTGCTGGAATTAATTTCGGCGAGAATCTCGGCACAGATATAACTTGGTCTGGCACAGTCGGCGCCGCCATTGAAGCCGCTTCTCTTGGTATCCCAGGAATGGCGATATCTCAGCAAATATTTTTTGACACCTGGGACAGAGATCCTATGAGCATCGATTTCTCCACATCTGCTTACTTCACAAAATACTTTGCCAAACTAATCCTTGAAAAACAGTTTCCTGAGGATGTGCATATATTAAATGTAGTTGTTCCCGCAGATGCCACACCTGAAACCAAGTGGAAAGTTACGCCTTTATCCAATTTGAGATATTTCAGACCTTATATCGAAAGAGAAGGTGCTTTTGAAGAAAAGGGGCGTATCAGATCGCGTAAGCTGGAAACAGAAGAAATTATCCCGGGAAATGACATCCACACCGTTCGGGTAGAGAAAACAGTGTCTGTCACCCCATTGAGCATAAACCTCACCTCACGCACTGATCTCGTGCAATTTGAAAACTTACTGCGTTCCAATAAATAGTTGCTTTTTATTGGAATATTTATTTACGTTTAGCTTGAGTGGTAATTAATTACAATGATTTGCTATCAACAGGAATAAAATGAAACTTTCAGAAAAACAAATTCTCTTATCAAATGATGATGGAATAGATTCACCCGGTCTATGGGCCGCTGCGGAAGCGCTGTCTGAGCTGGGTTATGTGACCGTTGCGGCACCGCGCGATCATATGTCTGCCACAGGGCGGGGATTTCAAAAAGATTCGGACGGCATCATCACAAAAAAACAATTAACCGTACATGGTCAAGAGTGGGATGTATATGCAGTCGGCGGTTCTCCTTCTCAGTCCGTTGCCCATGGTATTTTGGAGATCGTTCCCCAAAAACCTGATTTGGTCGTAACAGGCATCAATTTCGGTGAAAATTTAGGCACCGATGTAACCTATTCCGGCACAGTCGGTGGTGCAATCGAAGCCGCCTCTCTTGGCATTCCCGGATTGGCAATGTCTCAGCAAATAATTTTCGAAAATTGGGACCACTACCATAAAGATGTCGATTTCACCATATCAGCTTATTTCACAAAATTCTTCGCGAAACTCATGCTTGAAAAACAGCTCCCAAAGGATGTGCATGTATTGAATGTGGTTGTTCCGGTTGGCGCGACCCGTGAGACCCCCTGGAAGGTCACCCCATTGGCTGATTGCAGATATTTTAGGCCTATTGTAATCAGAGAAGGAAACTTTGAGGATAAAGGCCGCATCACAGCACATATTCTGGATCAGGCACACATCAAACCAGGAAATGATATCTACACTGTGCGCACGGAAAAAATGGTATCCGTTACCCCGCTGAGCATCAACCTTACTTCCCGTACAAACCTTGCGGATTTTGAAAAGATGCTGCGCTCAAATATGTAGCATCCTCCTGATAAAAACGGAGAGTCTTTACGCGCTAAACCGGATCGAAATGATATCCCCGTCCTGAACAGGATACTGTTTTCCCTCCAAGCGTAATTTACCCTTTGATCTGCCTTCCGCCATACTGCCAGCTTCCATAAGATCATCATAAGTGATCACTTCCGCGCGGATAAATCCCTTCTCAAAATCCGTGTGGACCGCTCCAGCGGCTTCAGGCGCTAAAGCCCCACGCCGAACTGTCCAGGCGCGCACCTCATCTTCACCAATGGTGAAAAAGGACAGCAGCCCCAGCAGCTCATAAGAGGATCGGATCATTCGGCTGAGTCCCAATTCCTCGATCCCATACTCATGCATGAACAGAGCGGCATCCTCATCAGATAATTGGCCCAGATCCATCTCCAATTTTCCCTGCAAGCTCTCGACTTGGCTGCGCTGATGGTCATATTGGATCTGCGGCTGCGCTTGACCTTCCCTTAAATTAAGCAGGATCAAGAGCGGCTTTCTGCTCAGGAAACCAAAACCCGAAAGTGTTTTTTCCTCCTCAACCGTTAATTGTATATCTCTCAGTGGTGTCGCTGAAGATAATGCGTCCTTTAGTTTTTCAAATAAGGCAATTTCACGGTCAATAAGCCCTTTTTCCCGCCCTCCACCCTTCTTGTATTCTTCAGCTAACCGCTCCAGTTTCCGTTCCACCATGATCTGGTCATTCAGCAGGAGCTCTTCATCCATCAACTGAATATCCCGCGCAGGGTCAACACTTCCGAGCACATGCGGAACCAATGGGCTTTCAAAGCAGTGCACCACCTCAATGAAACCATCCATTTGTGTCAATTGATTTAGTAATTGTCCGCTTATTTCCCCCTTATCAGCTGCACTTCCCAACCCGGCAATATCCGCGTATGTAACCTTCGCGTAAACCGTTTTCTTGGGGTTAAACATTTCTGACAATCGATCCACGCGCTCATCCGGCACATCAATCACAGCAGTATGTACCTCCATCCGGCCTACAGACACACCGGTTGGCTGGTCGCCGTGAGTAAGTGTATTAAAAACAGTTGTCTTTCCTGATTGGGGCAACCCAATGATACCTAATTGCATATTGTTCCTGTTGTTATTTTCCACCAATTATATTCGTTAAGTGTTTTTTCTCAATCTTGACCGTGCTTCCATTCTTGGATATACTTTCTTCATAATTGCCGAAGTGGCGGAACTGGCAGACGCGCACGACTCAAACTCGTGTTCCCCTGGGATTGTGGGTTCGATTCCCACCTTCGGCATCAGACCGCTCCGGCGGTTTTTTTATTCCCCATAAAACCCTATTTGCGCCTGATCCCGGCGTAAGCATTGACCTTCTATCACAGAAATGTTGAGGAAAGGGGAATTACTCCTTCTTTAAGCGCAGTGCCAGTACTGCCCCCAGGATCAACATGCCGCCTGCTAATTGTGTGGTTGTCAGCACTTCTCCAAACACAATAAACGCGAAAATTGCTGTGAATACCGGCTCGATCATTACCACTAAATTTGCCGTACTCGACGGTAAATATCGCAGGCTCACGTTATACAATCCAAAACCCAACAAAGTTGGTCCCACCGCCAACACTGTCAATATCAACCATCCCAGCCACTCGCTTCCCAACCACAGCATATCCGCCAAACTCCCTGCCGCCCCTGGCATTTTCCCTCCTAATAAAAGATTAAAACCCAACATGAACACAGATGCAAAACCAAAAATATATAATAATGTTGTCCAAGTATTCAGCCCGCGCTGTGATGCAGACCGCCCCATGATGCTGTACATAGCATAGAACAGCCCTGCTGATATTCCTGCAACTATACCCACCGTATTAAATCCCCATAAAGAGGAATTAAATACATTAACTACAAAACCACACCCCAACAAACTCAGCACCACAACCAGTGCTTTGGTTAACGTGAGTTTCTCTTTTAAGATCACCCATCCCAACAGTACCGTGAACCCTGCCGAAGAATACACCAGCACCGTCGCCACTGCCGCTCCGTTAAGTGCTACCGACAGTGTCCACATTGCATTGAAAAGTGCCAGTACCAATCCATAACCTGCCAGTGTGCCAATATGCCCCCGCACACCCCGCAGCAGCTCTGGTTTACTAATTGCGAAAACCACAGCCAATGCTGCCGCCACCATCACTTCCCGCCAAAACGCCAGCACCAGTGCGGGCATCGCATAATCCTGTGTTAAATGGCGGATGAAGATTGCTGTCATGGAAAGGAACAGTGCGCTCCCTACAGCAGCGATATATCCCCGGTTTGTGTATGTTTTTTGTGCAGTGGATGTTTTTTCCATACCTTCCTCTTGCTAATTTTAGAAGGATTTATTATAGGCGAGAATATGAGAACTAAATACTCTTTACGGGTCTGGTTTACGCTCACAGAAAAGAACTTTTCCAGCCAGTCATCCGAACGACATTTTATTAGATCAGTACAAATTGGTTTAACAAT
>Ga0255393_10047_pt3 | contig 13287 bp, 10 predicted proteins | sample ANMaggSeSYBR01C8_FD_182122 | JGI IMG/M metagenome (GOLD analysis project Ga0255393, IMG submission 182122) | Sediment cell enrichment communities from methane seep in Santa Monica Basin, California, United Staets - ANME aggregate JGI... | ecosystem: Environmental > Aquatic > Marine > Cold seeps >... | reverse complement strand
GTTACCATTTTTCTGAGCGGTACATTCACCAATCTGGCGCAAGCATTGCGCATTGATCCAGCGATAAAAGAAAAAATTGCGTCTGTGTATTTCATGGGTGGTGCTGTGTATGGACCTGGAAACATAACCAATCTAATCCCTGATTCAAGTAACAAAGTTGCGGAATGGAATATTATTGCCGATCCTCAAGCCGCAAAAGAAGTTTTCGCGGCAGGGTTGAATATGTATATGATTCCTCTTGACGCTACCAATCAGGTTATTCACACCAAGGAAGAAACCCTTTCATGGCATGAGGGAGATAAGAAAGCTATCTTTGTAGCAGATCTCTACGATATTATGTTCGATGACTACGGTCTGGCAACTGTTGAAATCTTTGACCAAACGGCAGCTGTCATCATGGTTCAGCCTGATCTATGTAGTTTTGAATTTCTTTCTCTTGATGTAGTAACGGATGATGGGGATACTCTTGGACAAACTGTCGTTGTTCCCAATGGTGAGCCAAACATTCATGTATGCCTGGAGCCAAATGTTGCTCAGATCAAACAGCATTTGGATGAAATATATTCAATTCCTTCAAATCCTCAAGGAACCCCATCTCAGCCCTCAAGCGGACCTCAAGAAGAAACCGCTCCAGCACAGTCGGAAAGTGACGACCCTGTCCAGCCTGCTGCCGGACCACCCAATACAATCTTCTTCAATGCGAATGTCCTTACTATGGATGAAAACCTGCCCAACGCACAAGCAGTTGCAATCCAGGATGAATTCCTTGTTGCTGTTGGAACGGATGATGAAATCCTAGGGTTTGCCGGGGCGGATACAAAGCTTATCGACCTCAATGGATCAACCATGACACCCGGTTTTATCGACAACCACACCCATCGAACGACACAAAGAGGTAAATGGGGTTTTTCTACAATTGAAGAATCTACTCTTGAATGGGTTTCGCAGGGTTGGACAGGATTGGTTGAATTGGCAGTAGATTCTGATCAAATAAAAGAGATGATCGCCGCGGACGCAGCCGGGGAATTGCACACGCGAATCAACGCCTTTTTGATCGTAAATACATTTGGTGGGGATCCTCTTGGGGACTGGTATCAACAATATGAACCTCATCAACAATTCAGCCCCTATTTGCGTATTGCGGGTTTAAAGATATTCATTGATTTCGACTCGGGCAGAGTACAGCTTTGGACGCAAAATGATCTAAATGAATTCATTCGCGAGCGCCAATTGGAAGGCTGGCACGTCACGGTGAAAGCTGTCGGAATGCAATCCCATGAACTTGCGTTAAACGCATATGAGTATGCAATGGGCGATGACCTGAATGGCGATTATCGTTACCGCATTGAGCATTCTCTTGGCTCGAGCGATGAACAAGTTGCCAGAATGGCGGACCTAGGCATAATTGCTTCGATCCAAACAAGTTTTCCGGCACAAATTTGGGGTTGGAAAGATATCCGTAACCTATCGGAAGAACAAGGTTTTGACAATATGTTTCAGTGGCACAATTACCTGGACAGCGGGATGATGATGATAGCCAGTCCGCTTAACCCGCCTCAGTTGGGTACTCCGGAGGGAAATGAGGAATACTTGAATGATTCCCATGTTTCTGTAATGGGATTGCTGTATCGAAGTGTGACACAAATTAGCCCGGGGAATACTCCTCCCGAGAGTTGGATGCTTGAAAGGGCAGCACTCAGCGTGAATGAGCTTCTGCCGATGCTGACCATTAACGGTGCGTACGGAACCTTTGAAGAAGATATTAAGGGCAGCATCGAGCCAGGCAAAGTGGCAGACCTGGTTGTGCTTTCCGCTGATCCGAACGACATCTCCGCTGAGGACATGATGGATGTCCAGGTACTGCAGACCATGATTGGTGGCAATTCTGTTTATTGTGCAGAAGGACACCAGCAGTTTTGTATGGGTGTTCAAGCACCGCAAGAGGCAGGTTTCGCAGATGCGGTCGGGACATGGTACGCGGTTGATAGCGATGGCAGCGCAATGACTCTTGAGATAACCGAACAACCAGATGGTGATTTCTATATGACCTATATCGATGATGGTGCTCGTGCATGCATCACGGAAGGGGATGGTAATGCCCCAACTGGTGTTGTTGCTACCGGTTCTGGAAAAGCAGATGGGCTATTGCTTGAAATATCCGAGGCGGCATGTAAATGTGATAATGGGCAAAAAGAATTCACTTTTCTAATTAGTTTCACCTATGAACTTGAATTTGATGTTGTTTCAGACAACACCGGTGTAAATTGGGAACGGCGATAATTTATGAAACTGTTTATTTAGAGTTAGTTGTCTGATAAGCAAAAGAAATTGACAGAATAATTGCAGAAGAATAATAAATGAGGTTGCACCTTAGCAACCTCATAATAAAGTCGGGGCGAGAGGATCGCGACGCCGTAGGCTAGTACCTTCAGGTAAACCTCCGGACTCTTGCACCCCATGCAAGCGCGCTAATCGCTCCAGCTCAGGGCTCTATATAGCCCTAAACCGGACATGCTAGAGTACTGCGGTTGTCAATGTTCTTGACTATGCTAGGGTAATAAGGTCCATCTCACTCATATTGGTAACTAATAACCCACCAAACTGGTGGATTTGTCAAGTCTATGGTCAGGTATTTGGTGGTGGTTGTTTGGTTGGTTTCAGTGGAGGAGGTACACTCTTGCAGATTCCTGGATTGGAAGCACCGATTTGTTCAAATCCATAAGGAAGTCGACAAGTATTGTCCAGGCTGAAAAGTGCGTCTATTGGATAATCATCCTTATCAATAAACGGAGAGCCAGCTTCTGCAAACCCCATTGTATCGTTGTAATCAAATTCTCCAAAATTCTTTAACCCTTTGTCGGCCCATGCTCCCCATAAAAATCCTTCTGGATTATCCAGTAATTCCCGGCTGACTGCGAATTGCACGGAATCATCATTTTCAGGTGATAACCGTGTAAAAGCCACTTTTTCTCCTTCAAGGAAGAACTCCTCATCGTAGCCGCTTCCTTGAAATCCTTCATCAGCAACAATCGGTTGGGGGCCTCCGACATCACCATTTATATCAACTAGAACTGTCACATTAATGATTGACCACTCTTCGGTTAAGTTTTCAACTAGCACTAACAAATCACCTCTGCCTCTCAATGAACGGTCGAATTCAATGCCATAAACTCCTTGTAATTCACCAGATTGGTCATCTACGCCGTTGAGGTTTATGGTGAAATAATAGAATTCAACATCATAGGCGAAATCAACTGAATAGATATCAACGTCGGGTTGATAAATCATCTCCTGGGATGTAAAAGGTCGTTCGTATAAATTTTCGAGGAAATTATCTCCTGAAAGAACTCTGTGTTCGCTCGCCCTCAGACTTGAGTCTGAATCTGCCAAAGTTCGAACAGGGTCAGGTATTTCATTTGGGAAGATTGATGGAATAGGTTCAGGCTCAGACGTTGATGTGGCAGTGGGCACAGGTTGTGGAACTTCAGCAGACACATCTTGCTCACTTTGGCCTGAATCTGATGTGCATGCAACAAGTTGAATGAATATTAAACAGATAAATATGACTCGGAAAAATAGCGCGTCTTTTTGCATTGAAACCTCCGCAAGGAATCCTGATTTCTATATTTACATTATAGAGGGTTTGTATAAATATGCAAATATAAAAATTCTATTGTTTCTCAATTCATAAATCATGTATAAACCATTATTGTTATATATCGTATCGTCAATCTGTGTGATTATTGATGTAAGAGTTTTGTTAATAAAAAGGTGATGAGCTATCAAGGTCTATGCCTCTTATCGGCTGTACCAATCCATGCAATTTTGGTCGGAGGGGACCATCTTTGTGTCTGTGGTGGACCCGGGTGTTGGCACGCCTCGCAAAGCTTGCGTGGCTAAAACCGCGGACGGCTATTATGTGGTCAGCCCGGATAACGGTTCGCTGACCCACCTCAAATACTTCGTCGGTATTACGGCGGTCAGGGAGATTGACGAATCCATCAACCGCTTGAAAGGGAAGAATACCGAGGGAGTGAGCATTTTCCACGGCAGGGATCTTTTTAGTTATTGCGCCGCGAGACTGGCCAGCGGGATTATCACCTATGAACAGGTCGGCCCGGATTACCCCGTGGAAGAAATTATCACCCTGCCAATCCTGGAACCTAAACTTGATGGCGGCAAAGTGAGTGGGATTTTCGAGATCAATGACCCGAATTTCGGTAATATGTGGACCAATATCCCGCTGTCCTTGTTTACGGAAGCGGGTTTTGCCTATGGCGATCATTTAAATCTGACCATTCGCCATGAGAAAAAAGTAGTTTTTACTGAAAAAGTAGTTTTTCAGCAATCATTTGGTTATGCCAAAAAAGGGGAAGCTATGATCTACAACAACGAGTTGATGAGAGTGGCTCTGGCCGTAAACCAGGGGAGTTTCAGCGAGCGCTACCAGATTGGTTATGGCCCTGACTGGCAAATTGATTTTTCTAAATAAGCGAATTGTCCGTTTCAGAATAATTTTATAATAGAGCCATTCTCAGATTGTGAATATTTGCTTGAGTGAACCGATGATACTCTCTACCTGAAATTTCCACTGGCGGTATGCTCCAGCCTGAACAACAGGAAAGTCACCGTGCATGCAAATACAGCGCCAAAGCTTAGTCTACTCCGGCCATCACCATATCCACCGCTATCTCAAAGCGCGTTTGCTTATCCTTCGACTACAGAGTACCGGTCACTGGGCATTGTTATCTGAAATGACTTCAGTGGGCCGTATATGGCATGCATTCAAGTTGGTAAAGGAGAATACTGTCAACGGAACGGGTTAAAGGCACCCATGACTGTTATCCTGATGTCAATACCTGAGGCTTTGTGTACTTTATCCACCAGTTGGATAGCTTCTGGAGATAATTTATGGGCAGTCATGATATCAATGATTACCGGTGCGTCCCCATGTTCTTGAGTGTACAGGTCACTTTCAATGTAGTGGATATAGTTGCGCAATTTCTTGTCAAGATCTTTCACCATACTCGGATTTTTTTCCCAGTTTTGAGCGGCAGAAATGGCCAGGATGATTTCGCCTTGCTTGGACTCTGCTACAATATCAAGTTTGTTCGTTTCGGAAAGTGTCATAATTCAACTCCTTAACTATGTGCTTTAAAATTCCTTTTGCTTAATCGGTGAATGAACTACCGCCATGTGGCTGAGGGATCTTGTGAGACGCGAGTGAACAGCATGCCTGATCTAAACCGGCTTTTTGGATCTCTATTTTTCCTAACATCCTGGCGGCACCTATCCTTTTGCCTGCTTGGCCTGTGTTAATAGAATTTTTGCTTTGGCATAATTTGGATCCAATCGAAGTGCTTCTTGCAATGCAGTAATAGCATTTCCGGGCTGCTTTAATCCCATATAAGCCGAACCCATGTTAAGAAAGACCTGGGGATCTTCTGGCGTTATTTTAGATAACAATTTGAATGTTCCGATCGCTTCTTTAAAGTTATGACGAAAAATACTGATTGATCCGAGATTGAACATTGCAGAAGTATTCAATGGGTCTGCCTGCAACGCCCTGTTGTAGCTGGCGGCTGCTTCATCCAGCAACCCCTTCTGTTGGTATACCATCCCCATCCCAAAATGGGCATCTGACGTTTCAGGTTCCAGCCTCAATGCTTCCTGGAATTCTTTTTCTGCCTCGTCCAGCTTGCCCTCTCTGAACGCTTCTCCACCCTTGTCAGCATGCTCCATAGCAGCCATGTTCAGATGAACAACTAGGGTGCCTTTATTATTCTTCTTAAATAAACTCATATTTACCTCTCCTCATTGATCAAGTGTTGAACATACTAAATCCATAGTCTTTTTTATATCTCTAGCTGCATTGGTTAGGCTGTTACTTACCGCAAGTGCATAAGCATGCTCAACCACCGATCTTGCTTCACTCTGCCCGAGCAAAGCCATTACAAGAGCTCTCTTTGATTGAGCAATAGCCATTCCTTCAATATTATTAAGTTCATTCCATATCCTCTCCTCCTCACAGTAGATTGCCATTATTTTTTCCTGAGCTTTCTTTTCTTTTTGGACAATAGATTGCTTGTACAGCGATCTCGCCTGCCTTTTCAGAATCTTTGCCTGGCGTGTTAGGGATTCCTCACGCTTAGGATGGATACCAAGGTCCTTATAGATCTCAGATTCCTGCCTGAGTAAGGCCAATAACTCCTCTGGCTCCGCCTTCCAAAGCTTTTCAAGGGCGCTTACCTGGTTGCATAATGCGGCTGCCAGTCCCATCTGATTACCGGTTTCCTGACATATTTTTTTTTGTTCTTCAATACAAGTTAAGGATTTCTCATATTCTTCCAGGTCAAAGTACACCAGCGAAATAGCGTTCAAGCATGAAAGCAGCCCATATTGATTATTAAATTTCCGGGAGGTTTGTACAGCATCTTTAAGGACGGAAAGCGCTTGATCCAATTTTTCCTGACGCCTGAGGACATTTCCTTGATTGCCCAAAATAGTTGCCAGCGACCCGTGCTTACCAAGGTTTCGATAAATTTCCTCAGCTTCCTTGTAAGCCTTCATCGCCCCCTCAAGATCGCCAGTGTTTTTCAGGCTCACGCCTCTGGCATTAAGCGTGTTGGCTAAATCTAATGGATTTGTTTCACCTCGGCGTTGTTCAAGCAGATATGTACGCAATGCCGCTGCTTCCTTGTGATGGTAAGCGTAACCCAGAAGATTAGCCACCTGACCGATGTGCATGAGTTTGTCGCCGTGATGCTGTAGGATGGATTTGTAAGTATCTACCATCCTGAATTGTGAGTTTGCTTCCACTTGAGCCCAATAGCGCTGCATATCTATGTGATCATGAGCCCAGGCAAACTCAAAAAAGAACCAATCTGCCATCAGATCTGAAAGGCGCTTCCATTCTCCTGCTTTGGCTAGCTGCCATGGGAGTTCTTCGATCTTGCGCGTATTCACATCCTTTTTTTTGAAATAGTCGGCCAATGCCAGGTGACGCTTTGTACTTTCCTGACCACCCAGATATTTCTCAAACACAACTTCTCCCAATTGATGATGATAGAAACGTAAAAGGGTCGTCTCATCAGCGGTGACTTCTGCGAAATAAGGTTTAAGATCAAAAAATAGTCGGGATAAAATCACAACTGGCAGGCGGTTGACCTTGGGAGACTTTGGAGATCGGCGCATGAAATCAGCAATGACTTCATTGTCTAAAGAGAGTATATCAATCAGTTCGTCTTCGGATAACCCATTCTTGGCTGAGGCCAAATAGCTCAAGCTGCGTTCCACCATTATCCGCCCATGATTGCTTTCCTTCGACAACCTCCAGAGAAGGTCGTTCAGTATTCCAGGGATGTCTTCCCCCATACCGGGGATGTCGTCAGCCCCCTTTGGCAAACCATCGGAGGAGTGCCAGCGACTTGCTTCTTCAAACGCCAGCTTAAGATAGAGCGGTAACCCGTTAAGCTCAAATTTTTTCAGAAGATCAGTACGTTGGATAGGCATCAATCTACGACCCGCATCCTCCAGCCACAAGTCCAGCAGTTTTTCCCCCTCTGTTAGTGACATCGGCTTCAGTTCGAGACAGTTATGTAAAGGAAGTTTTCGCTTCAGTTCCTGCAGGCAGTCCCCCGGCAGGGTCGAGACCACCAATTTGACGTGAGGTGGCAATTCGGCCGGCAGCCAGGTCAGGTTGCGGGCATTGTCAACATCCGAAAGCTGGTCAATGGCATCTATAAAGACGATCAGGGGTTTATCTTCTGCAGCCAGGCCCAGACAGTCTGGAAACTCGGACACTAATTCGAAATAAGTGGACGGAAGTGCGCTTTCATCCCCCCCATAAAGCCGCGTTATCTGTAGACACAAGCTCTTCAGTAGCGATCTTCCATTCGATGAATCCGGCGTGGCTCCAATAAAGCGACAAAGAATGTTCTCTGATGAATACTTTATTACTGCCTCTTGTGTTACCCTTGAAAGCAGGGCAGATTTACCTGAACCTGAAGATCCCCATATTGCTAATGGCTGATTGTTCTGGGAGCGCAAGTAGTCATCGATTTGCTTTAGAATGTTCACCTGTCCAATAAAATGTCGGGCGCGCTGTTCTCCAAAATCTTGATGAGCAGCAATCTCTTGCTCTAATGGATCCACCTGCTTTAATTCGGCTACTTCCCGTAAGATGACCTGCTCAAGGGCACAGTACACATCCTCACATAGGTTATTAAGATGCTTTAGCGAAGGTCCCTTTCCAAACCAGTAAGCATTGTACTGATGATAATTCTCACCCAGCAACTTTTTCAAACGAATCTTGAGTTTGTTCAACATTTTTGAAGCTTTAACATCCAGCATCCCCTGCTGAAAATCAATAAACTCTTTTGCGCTTTGATTAAAAGGGATCGCTTCCGTTTCGCGTGCAAAACAGAAGATATGCTCTCTGGCATCCGCCACTTGCAACGCCCCATGAATAATTTCTTGTTCAGTTGCGGAGGCAATATATTTTTTCAAGTTGGACTCGGTTAGTTTGGCTTTCTTGGCGGCTGTTTCCATAAACGCGTGCAATTTGTACTCTACAGGCTCCCAGGTTTCATATACTTCAAAGGCTCCCGTGCGTGGTTTAAGCACATAGATAGGAGGGACATTATTATCATCCCTCAGATACCACTCCTCAACCAGTGCCCTTTCATCTGACTTGATGTATTGTATGATTAGATCGTATTCGTCAGCTGGAATCTCATATGGAAGCGGGCGCCAGCCATAGCGGTCTCCAATCAGAATGATGAAGTTAGGCTGTGGACTGACGTTTTGACAATGTTTGATCTCCCCCAAGCAGATCTTCATAGTCTGTTGGTCTAAAGCTGCCTCCTCCGAGACACCCCAACGCAGGTCGATAGCCTGGAAGCGGCAACCATGTACACTAGCAAGGTCACGTAAACGGGGGAAGACTTTCTCCTGCAGGGCGTTACGCTCGGCCTTCAGGTCGCTGAAGGTGGAGCTGACAAAAATTCGGAAAGTACGTGCGGTAGTTGCCATCTTCTATCTATCTTTTTAGCTTCTCCATCTAAAAACTCGGTTGAAGGGTTACTGCCAGAGCAGGTCGAAGTGTTAACTGAGCACATGCATCTTGCGTGTCACCACTCGCGAGAAAACCAGGGGCCAATCCAAAATCACATCTCCTGAAACAATGATCTTGTCTGGCTTTTTTGTGGCATGTACATTTCCTCTTTATTTGGAACAACTAATGTGAGATGTTTTTTAAGCACTCACTTGCCTTATGCAGGTCTTTTTTAGATATATTTTACTAATTTCCATTTTCAGTATAGCATTTTTGGGAAGATAAAAAAGCATAACGCATAAGGTCGTAACCCTCTACATGAGTAGAGAGCGAGATACGCATCCACGGTGGCTTCAGGTCGCTGATGGGATGGGTAAAATCAAACCTGAAATCGGAGTGGCTTTGAGTTTGCCGGTGGCAAGTTCAAAGGTATTTTTAAGGAAACGTACTGATTAAGAATTATCATCGATTCAATCTATCCTGTATTTTGTGTCTATTTATCGCTGGTATTATTTTTAGGGAGCCTTACCTTTTTGTTTGGTTTTTTATGCATGGTCTTTTTTTTTATAACGGATGTGGCCATCTCTTTCTATTACTCCTGTAGAAACAAGGTATTCCAATATAATACTCTTATGGAACCAAAGACAAAGATAGCCATTATGGAACAAGCCAGAGAGTACTTAGAGACAGGCTGGCACTGCTCGGAAGGGATGCTGCTGGCAGTGGGAGCACACTATCTGGGTGAGATCAATCCCCACGCGCTGCGCCTGTCTACGGCTTTCGCAGGCGGGGTGGGCGGGACGACTGAAGAATTGTGCGGGGCGCTTTCAGGCGGGCTGATGGTGATCAGCGCGCTGCATGGGCGCACGGATGCCCAAACGAATGATGACCGCTGTATGGCCCTGGCGACAGCTTACCGGGAGCGTTTTTTAGAACGCTTCGGGCATATCCGCTGTGCGGACTTGAAGGAACATTGGATCGGGAAAAAAGGGCAGGAAACCTGCGCGGAACTGGTGGCACAGGCGGCGGGATTATTGGTGGACGTGTTGGAAGGGGTAGAAAAAGAATCCTGAGAGCATGAGCTTGCAATAATTCGGTGGCTTTGTTCCAGAAATGAAATTTTTAAACTATCAATAAACTATCAGGGCGGGGCATGTTGCCCCGCCCATGTTGTTTATTCTACTTCTTCGCGTTTTTTGCGCGGGGTGGCGATACCCCAGAAGATGAGGGAGATGGCCAGTGCGCCGCTGATGCCGCCCACCATCTGGAAAGCGTTTGCCACGCGCGGGAGGGCAGATACAGAGATGATGCGCAGGCTCTCATTCAGGTCTGGGCCGATTGAAGTGCCTGATAAGTTCGCGTTATCCAACCCGAAGCGGATCCAGTATGCGGGGATACCGCTCTGGGCAGCAAAACTAAGCAAGAAGATCAGCACTGCCGGGACGAGAAGCATCCAGCCGAGCCACTGCAGGCGCACGCGCCAGGAAGCGTCTGAAATGAGTGCTGTTACGTACCATGTGAAGATAGCAATGAAAACAAGCACCAGTATTCCAAGGATGATGCTGGCAGGAACAGCCATTCCGGGGAGGAAGCTGCTCCAGCGGTCAGATTCCTGGAAATTTTGGAACTCGCCTTCCAGGGGAAACTCATCGGGAATTGTTGAGAGAATGTTTGGCAGTGCTGGCTTGAGAACCTGCTCAATGAGGAGTTCATCCGGAACGCCCGTCGGTTTGCAGGCTGTCTGCCCTTCGCCACCAAAGCCGGGAGTTTGGCCGGGAGCGCAGGCTGGCAGAGCGGATACGAGGGCATTCAGAAAAGCATCCTGCTGGCTGCCTTCAAGGGTGGATTTAAGCGGAACCATATCCAGCGTGGGTGCGAAAGTGTCGGTTTTCCCCTGCAGATGATCAAAAAGGGCATTGATAAACTCGCTAACTTCACCGCGCATATAATCGGTGGTGAGAATGCCTTTCAGAACAGATTCTAATTCAGATGTATCCGTCTCAGGTGGGAGTCCCAGCCGCTCGTGCAGAAATTTATCGATCATAGGGCTGGAAGTGATGCTTGAATAAATTTTTGGTTGGTCGAGTGCATCAATATAGAACTGCCGATCGAGCGCCCAACTGGTTATGCTGACGGCAGACTGCGCGGATAGCAGCAGGGGAAAAACAAGAGAAATGGCTAATATGATGGCAATTAATTTACGCATAATGGTCTCCTTATTATGGATAGTTTCAATTCATATACGCAGCAAAAAGGGTAAGGTTTTGTGTTAACTCTATTATAATTCCTAAATAATCAACGTACCAAACCCCACATTTGTGGGTTATTACTAATTGGTACTTATTAAATCATATTTATAACAAATGGAGGTTATTATGATGGACCGTATTATGAAGGTGTTTACCTTCAAGCAGGAAGTGTATAAAGAGGTGGAAGACGACGCTTCTTTCACGCAGGCCGCGTGGATGATCGTGGCAGTTGTCGCTTTCCTTAACCAGTTGGGTTCGAACGCAGCGCTGGTGCACTTTGAAGGTGTGAGCTGGGTGTTGAGCACGATTGGCGGCACAATTTTCGCCGTTGTCGGGTTTGGAGTCGGCGCGTTCATTATCAGTTGGGCAGGTAAAACCTTCTTCAATGCGGATGTTACCTTTGAAGAAATGGTGCGCACGCTTGGGCTGGCGTATGTATGGAATGTCATCGGATTCTTAGGCATTATCGGCCTGGTCGGCCCCAGATTGACGTGTGTTACTGGGCCAATTAGTTTTGTTGCCGGCATTGCCGGGTTAGTGGCCTGGTTCCTTGCTGCAAAAGAAGCGTTGGATTTGGAATGGCCGGAGACCATCGGCACAGTAATGATCGGGTGGGTTGCTAGTTTGGTCATTTCCATGATCGCAGCCGCTATTTTGGGCATGTTCGGTATCGCGGGATATGGCGTCAGTTCTGTATTGCGCGGACTGCGCTAATTCATTTATATTAACAAACAGCACAGCATCACGCTGTGCTGTTTGTTTTTAAGGCAACTTTTTCGATTTGCCTGCGTAGATATTAATGATTGAATAAATCAAATAAAGGAGTCTGAAATGGCGGAAAGAAAAACTGAAACACGGGAGTTGGGCGCATTCACCCATATCAGCATGCGCGGCATCGGGAAAATTTACATCGATCAAGGGAAAGAGCAGAAGGTTGTGATCGAAGGTAATGAAATTGCCATTGATCGGATCACGACCAATGTTTCAGGCGGAAAACTGGTTATTGATGTAGGCCGTGATTGGATGGAAAAATTGAGCGCGGGTTTTGATTTTCTTTCCCATGATGATATCCGTTTATACATTACTGTTAAGGATCTGGAAGAGCTGGAAGTAACTGGTGTGGCAGATGCCGAAGCCAAGGATATCAAAGCGAAAGATTTCTCGCTGAAGATGACAGGTGCTTCAAATATGAAACTGTTCAACCTGAACGCAGATTCGCTGAAAGCTGAGATCCCGGGCGCAGGTAAAATCGCTGTTGACGGAAAAGTCAATCGTCTGTCAGTGACCCTGACAGGTGCGGGAAATTTCAGCGGGCATAAACTGAAATCAAAAATATCCAAAGTAACTCTGAGTGGTGTTGGCAGCGCACAGCTGTGGGTTACCAATGAGCTGGATGTGACTATTACCGGTGTCGGCAGCGTGGAATACTACGGTAATCCGCTCATAAAGCAGTCCGTGACGATGCTGGGAAAAATAACCAGCCTGGGCGATCCTAAATAAATACCATCTATTATTGGTTCAACAAGAAAAAGAAATTTCGATAAATTACTGAAAATACTTGACTTGGTTAAGTGGTTTAATATATACTAATTACTTGAAAGAGAAAAAATGAGAGAAGCATATATGTTAGATATGGACCCTGACCCTAGTAGACATTTAACTATTTTCCGTGTGGAAAAGACTGTACCGGGAGGTTTTACTGTTTAAACCATAGCATCATGTTATTGGTGGTATATGACCCTCGGCGCGGTTTCGCAGGAGCGCTGAGGGTTTCAAGTTTAAATATGTTAGTTCCCAAAAAGCGTGGAGGACGGTATGGTAAAAAATAGAAAGACCATCAATAAAACAGCTGTTGTTAGCAAAATCAATTACCCGGCGCAAGCGGGAGGATTAGAAATAAAGGGAGGTGCAGAATGAAAGAATATATGATCGATGTGAACATTCTGTTAGGGCAGATTCGAGCGGCTTTGGAGAGGGGAGATC
>Ga0255393_10082_pt1 | contig 13924 bp, 12 predicted proteins | sample ANMaggSeSYBR01C8_FD_182122 | JGI IMG/M metagenome (GOLD analysis project Ga0255393, IMG submission 182122) | Sediment cell enrichment communities from methane seep in Santa Monica Basin, California, United Staets - ANME aggregate JGI... | ecosystem: Environmental > Aquatic > Marine > Cold seeps >... | reverse complement strand
TCTTACAATAATTGCTGGTATAGATGTTAGTAAGTTTGATGTTATTATACGTCTGGATTCCCCTGTTGAAGTTGAATATTATTGAAACAGGGGCATATTGTACAAATTTCTGAGAGATATGATAACTAAAAACTAATTAACTGCCCAAAACTATATAATAATGAAACCAGAATGTTCTTTGAGGAGTGGATAAGACCATGACCACAAAAGCAGAACTGGAAAAATTAGCAGAAGAATGTCAGGCATGTGCAGATAAGGATACAGCATCGATTAATGAACATCTTGAGAATTGTCCTGTATGTAAGGAGCATAAAAAGAAGGCAGAAGGGTTTAACCAGATGATGGAAGTGGTTGAGATGCTGGCTTCAAAACCCGAGGAGGAAAGGGCGAAGATATTGGGTGCCCGGATGGAGCAGTTCTCAGGAATGCCTGATGATAAAAGAATTGAGGCAATAGGCGAAATGTTAGATGCTGCCGGAGAACTCCCTGAATATGCCATGTTCAAACCTTAACTCCGCTGAAATAGGGCATAGCATTAATACATTTTCTAATATGTCCTCTCTTGAATGCGTAAATATCAATGTATATTGCTATACATATTCCCTATATACCGAATATGTCGTTTGTGGTTAAAATGTAGCAATTTCAACATTTGTTAATGGGTATAGTGTCATTAGTATGTGTTTTTTAATTGTATTTGTACGTTTTGGGCATTAATTGTGTGAGACCTATGCCCTAAAGTGTCGGATTTAAGGTTCAAAGTAGTCAAGACCAGGACTGATATCATGACAAAACTTCCCAATGATAAGCGAATGGTCCTGATGGGTACATTAAAGCAGATAATGTCCAAATGGCCTGAGGACAGGAAAATGCTGGAAAAGCGCGCTGGTATGGCTGCGACCCAGGATTATTTCATTCTGAAAAGAATGATGGTCCGGAATATGTTCAAGAAGATGTTGGCCTGATAAGGCCCTTTTTCTTTTTCTAAAAGGTGATTGAATTGTCGGTTGAAGACACAAAAGAGAATCTTAATATTTGCATGGACTATTGTGGAACCTGTCCCAGTCTCCCTTTCCCGCCTCAGCCCTATTTATTCTGCGCACGGGGAAATTCAGATCAGACCATCGAGAAGAAAGGCTGCAAATGTACAGCATGTCCAGTATATATCACAAACGGGCTAAAAGGAATGTACTTTTGCGAAACTGGAAAAGCACCCTGAACGTCAAAAAAATGGCTCTCTTTAACATTGATTGGGTATCATAGCCAAACTATTGGATTCTTCGCGCCATTTGCGTACTTTGCGGTGCCATATGAAAAACGTAGTCATCTTCATTGATGTTTTTATTAATTCACCGCAAAGGGCGCTAAGAACGCAAACATAATTTTATCCTCACCAGCTTAAATAGTGAAAATTTACCCACACGATCTTGAAGAGATCTAAAAAAATGATTGAAAATTATGTTCACAGAATTTATTGATCTTTCATCTTTGATTTTCGCGTATATAGGCGCTGCAATGATACTTTATGGTGGGATCATAGCCACAATTAAGACATTGAATCTTGAGATCAGAAGAATGCCGGTAATGGGGTATCATGACATCCGCAGAGATTTCACTCATAAGATCGTTTTTGGTCTCGATTTTCTCATTGCCGGCGATATTTTACAGACTATTATAGCTCCTTCTCAAGAGGAAATTATTTTGCTCGGTGCAATCGTTGGCATCAGGACAATATTAGGTTATTTCCTTGGTAAGGAAGTTAACGAATTTGATTAAAACAATTCGAGGTTTAAGGTTTTTTTATATTATCTTGCCTTTGGTGAGATTTTATATAGTAAAAAATGGCATATAGTAAACAATAAAAGGGGGTTAAACTTACGGAGAAGGTTCAAATGAGTCCAGAAGAAATGGAACAAAAGAAAACAATGGTGTTGTCAATGTGTATTTGCGGCACCTGCCCTTCCTGGGTGGAATGCGGTGAAAAAGGCGGATTTTGTTTTCCCACAATCGGGAAAAGCAGCTGCATAACCGACGAAAATGGTTGCATCTGCGGTGGATGTCCCGTTACAGAGAAGATGGGATTGAAACACATGTATTTCTGCACCAAAGGCTCTGAAAAAGAGCAAGCTGGAATGTAAATAAAATAGTAATATCTGGATATGGAAACATATCCATTTTTTTCATTCAGGGGGTATTATGGGAAAATTTAGATGTACTGTATGTAATTGGGTCTATGACGAGGAAATACAGGGTATAAAATTCAGCGAAGTGCCCGAGACCTTCAGCTGTCCTGTATGTGGTGCCCCAAAATCTGCTTTTGTTCCAGAAGCTGTTGCAAGAGCTGATGAAGCTGTAAAGAATAACGTAGCTGAAAAGATCGTTGAACAACTGGCCTCACTTGGAGTGGAATATATATACGGGATCCCAGGTAGTTCCAATCTGCCCTTGATCGAAGCCATAAGGAAAAGTAACAAGATCAAATTCATTCTCACAAGACACGAGGAAACCGCAGCATTCATGGCCTGTGCTCATGGAAAAATGACAGACAAACTGGGTGTATGCATCTCAATTGCTGGTCCTGGCTGTACCAATCTAATGACCGGGCTGGTGGATGCTGCTTTTGATAAAAGTCCGGTTCTGGCACTGGCAGGTCAGGTCCCTGAGGTCTATCTGGGAAGCGAGGCATTCCAGGAGATCGAGCAGCTGGAATTATTCTGTTCTTTTGCATCGTATACTGAGACCATTGCCAGATCTAACCAGGCCCTTAAACTGGTGTTAATGGCTTCCAAGTATGCCTACAAAAATCCTGGTGTATCAGTATTGAGCACCCCCACAGATATTCTGACAGAAAAGCTTGATGAAACTATATATATCCGGGATATGCGAGTATTCAATAATGAAGTAGCGCCTGATGATACAGAAATTGAAAAAGCCGCGAAGTTGATCAATGAAACGAAAAAAGTCTCAATCCTTGCAGGTTGGGGTTCAAGACACGCAGGTAATCTGTTAATTGAGCTTGCCGAAAAAATGAAATCTCCCATAGCCACCACATCAAGATCAAAGGGTGTTATTGATGAGACCCACAAGTACAGCCTGGGAGTACTGGGTGCCATTGGGTCCAAACATGCGGCATATGCGATACAGCAGTGTGAACTGCTCCTTCTAATTGGGACTGGATTCAGACAGGCTAACCTGATACCACCCGGAATAAAGATCATACAGATAGATATGAATTCCACCAGGGTTGGAAAGACTACAAATGTGGATGTGGGTCTGGTGGGCGATGCCGCATTGACGCTCAAAGAACTCGTCCCATTCATACATGAAAAGGAAGAGAATAGCGAGTTTGAAGAAAGTCTCGCACGGATCAAGCAAGAGCATCTTAAGGAACTGGAAATGGATGCTCAAGACCTATCAATACCAATAAATCCAGGCTTTGTGATACAGGCACTTAAACGAAACATCAGTAATGATGCTATCATCTGTGTGGATGTGGGGGATCATACCTACTGGTTCTTCAAGAAATTCATTTGCCAGGGACAGAGAACTTTTATGTCAGCTAACATTGCCAGCATGGGGTTCGGGCTGCCAGCTGCAATGTCGGCAAAACTTGATTTCCCTGACAAACAAGTAGTTTGTGTAACAGGTGATGGTGGATTTGGAATGTTAATGGCTGATTTTACTACTGCTGTAAGGGAAGATCTGGCCATCACAGTAATTGTATTTAATGACGGCAAACTGAAGAATATCAAAAAGGAACAGAAAATGGAACATTATCCAGAATTCGGGGTCAGTTTCCCTAATCCCGATTTTGCCGGGTTTGCTACTTCATGCGGTGGAGAAGGATATACTGTTGAAGACCCCGGTGAACTGGATGAGGTGTTGAAAAAAGCCCTTGTTTCAGACAAACCAAGTTTAATTGAAGTCATGGTCGACTCTGAAAAAATAACACCCCCCATAAAAAGGGCGGATCAAGAGAGATTAGTATGACAAGATACCGATGCAATGTTTGTAATGTTTTTGAGTACGATGATACCAGGGGCGACTCTGTCACCAGCATGAAACCTGGTACCAAACCCGAGGATTTTCCTGATGACTGGAAATGTCCCATCTGCAAATCAGATAAAACTCACCAGATACCGTTAAAAGAGGACGTAAAACAGGAAGAAATTGAGGAGATCATCACCTGTCCCCATTGTGGAGCCAAGAGCAAGATCATTGTATCCTCTATTAAAATGGAACTGGGGGGATACCTTGGGGAATGGGAACGGGAATCTGATGAACTGGAGGCACATATGGCAGATATTCATAAGATATCTGTCAAAGGAGAATCCATTATAGAACCCATGAGAACTACCAGGGAAGTGATCTCATATGATGATATTCTCATAAAAGGAGCACAACTGGCCAAGATTCCGCTAAACCACGATGAACCGGTCAATACAAAAACTATCATCGGTCCAAAAGCCAAATATCCCCTGGTGATCGAGACACCGATCTATATTACCCACATGTCATTCGGTGCATTATCAAAAGAGGTTAAAATAGCTTTAGCAAAGGGAAGCGCTGTTGTCAGGACTGCCATGTGTTCAGGGGAGGGCGGGATATTACAGGAGTCTTTTGATAATGCATATAAATATATCTTCGAATACATACCCAACCAATACAGCGTCACAGACGAGAATCTTAAAAAAGTAGATGCCATTGAGATCAAGATCGGGCAATCAGTTAAACCGGGTATGGGTGGACATTTACCTGCTGAAAAGGTCACAAAGGAAATTGCGATGATCAGGGGATATCCTGAAGGTACAGACATTATCAGTCCTTCTCACTTTGAAGATATTAAAAATAAAGACGATCTTAAAATGAAAGTGGACTGGCTAAGGAAAAAATCAGGGGGCAAGCCCATAGGGATCAAGATCGCTGCCGGTCATATCGAAGCAGACCTGGAAATTGCAGTCTTCGCGAAACCTGATTTTATTACAATTGATGGAAGGCCGGGTGCTACTGCAGCTGCTTCCAGGTATGTTAAACAAGCAACATCGGTCCCTACAGTATTTGCCCTATATCGAGCAAGGAAATTCCTGGATGATAACGGTATTAACGATATCTCTCTTATCATCACAGGAGGACATCGGGTATCCTCTGATTTTGCAAAGGCACTGGCAATGGGGGCCGATGCTGTTGCTATTGGAACTGCCGCCCTGATGGCTTGTGCGTGCCAGCAGTACAGGTTGTGTGATACAGGAAAATGCCCTGTTGGAGTGACTACGCATGACCCAGAATTACGGGCCAGATTGAAGGTGGATATCTCTGCTAAAAAACTGGAGAATTTTTTGCATGTGTCTACTGATGAATTAATGGATTTCGCGAGGTTGACCGGGAATAATGATGTCCATGGATTGAACATTAATGACCTGTGCACGACAAATTCCGAGATTTCAAATCATACAGAAATAGAACATGTATAGGGGAGTTAGAATATGAAAGAAATTGCACTTGAGCCGCATGTAGATGCAATCACAATGCCTGAAAACCTTCGGGTCGGACTCATGATCTCTGAACACAGGAAAAAATGTTCAGCAATTGCGTGCGGTTTTGATTATTATGGATTTGCCTTCGGGCAATCCCCATTTCAAGTGCCTTTGCCAATTCAAAAAGCACTGGCAGAGAATACTGACAAAGGACATTACTCTTCTGCGCAGGGTATTCCTGAGCTTCGGGAGGCTATTGCCGGTTTTAATAAACGGTATTTTAACCTGGATGTTGACCCGTCAAGAATCATCGTAGGACCTGGAACAAAGGAACTTATCCATATTATCTTCGATATGGTACAGGGCGGTGTGGTAATCCCTTCTCCTTCGTGGATCGGGTATTCTCCACAGATCAAACTGCTTGATAAACATTTTCATACCTTTTATCTTAAGCCCGAGTTCGATTACAAGATCCAAGCTGATGACCTGGATGAATTCTTATCAGGACTTCCTGATGACCAGCATATCCTGGTGATCAATAATCCCCACAACCCCACAGGTACAGTATATTCCAGGGAAGAACTTGAGAAGATCGCACACGTGTGTCGAAAACACAGGACACTGGTCCTGGCTGATGAGATCTATGCATTGATCACCTATGATTTTGAAAAATTCACAAGTATGGGTTCGGTATACCCAGAAGGAACACTGCTCACAAATGGACTTTCAAAGGACAGGTCTGCCGGAGGGTACCGGTTAGGGTTTTGTATTTTACCTGAAAATTGCTCGCAAAAACTGGTAGATGGCTTCACCAAGATTGCCGCAACTGTCTATACTAATGTTTCCACGCCTACGCAATATGCGGCTATAACTGCCTATGAGCCAAATAAAGAAATTGATGAATATATGAGAATTGTACGAGATATTCACCGTATTATGGGAACCTTCATGAGTGAAGAATTCAACAAGGTCGATGGAATTAACGCCACAATACCTCATGGCTCTTTCTACTTTTTTGCAGATTTTAATGAACTCTCAGCTGACCTTATACGAAAAGGTGTCAAGACTTCAAATGCTCTAAGTGATTCATTGATCTCACACCCGCATCACATAGCTGTTGTAACTGGTGATGCATGCCTGTTAAAACCAGATGATTTCGGGGCCAGGATAGCCTTTGTAGATTATGATGGCGAAGAAGTTTTTGAAAATTATAAACAAAAACGTCCAAATTCAAAATCTGAGGAGATCGAATTCGTAAAGCAGAATGCACCCAGGATTGTCAGGGGAATTGATGCTTTGAAAGATTATGTAAAATATATAAAATCAGACTAAAAAAATTCTAATTTCTCAATTTCCACTTTCAGTTTGATCATGAGATAATTTTATCTCTCTGCTATGTATTCATTATTATGATAAATACTATATCGGGCTTGGGATATTTATCAGGAGTCTCTGTGATTGAAGGATGGATATATGCCTGGACTGGGGGGTAGAGTGTTGTACCAGTTTACGGTACGGGTGAAGCTGCCGAAGGAGGCTTCGGGGGGGAGGTATGGGTTTTGACGATTAGGAATTCTTGTCTTATTCCTCTTCCAATTCCTGATAAATCGTACTGAACTGCACAATGGCAGACCCCAAATTCTCGGCAATGTCCCTGGCCAGCACATCCGGGTCAGGCATGTTCTCAGAATCTTCAAGGCTTTCATCTTTTAACCAGAATATGTCAAGACTTACCTTGTCCCGCTGGATGAGTTCGTCATAATCAAATACCCTGAATTGTTTTGTTTCCTTTCTGTCATGCCTGTTATCCGGATTGTAGCATTCAATGAAATCCTTCAAGCTATCGAGGGCGAGCGGATTTGTCTTCAGGGTAAAATGTTGGTTGGTCCTTAAATCATAAATCCATAACTTCTCGGTCCAGGGATTCTCACTTGCTTGTTTCCTGTCAAAGAACAGCACGTTAGCCTTCACACCCTGGGCATAGAATACGCCTGTGGGCAGCCGCAGCAGTGTGTGGACATCACACTCTGCAAGCAGTTTCTTTCGCACGGTCTCGCCTGCACCACCCTCAAAAAGTACATTATCCGGCACCACAATGGCAGCTTTTCCATTGATCTTTAGCAGGGTCTTTACATGCTGGAGGAAGTTAAGCTGCTTGTTAGAGGTGGTAGCCCAGAAATCATCCCTGTCATAGGTCTTGGTGAAGCTCCCCGAATAACATTAATTATATCCCTCAGTCTGGTCCACACCCAACCTTCGAGTAAACTGATCTCTTCAAGAGTTTCCATAATTCATTCTTTTTATTCAAATTACTTTTTACAGGAATACCCAGAAAATGATTCTGCCAAAATACCATGTCCATAATTTATTTCATTATTAGTGTAATTCGAATAAGTCTGAAGGAAGCTCATCGGCAGGTAGTAAAACGATTGAGGTGGTCTAAAATCTTCATCAATGTAAGGGTCGATTGGAGTGGGAAACTCTTGGACATTAGAGATTTTAATAGCATAACCTATATCCGAATTCTTGAAATAATCAAAAAATTCAATTTTAGATATTCCAGCATCTTCATGGTATTGTTCCCATAACTTCTGGGGAGAATCAGATAAAATGCCATCTATGTCAACGATTGCAATAATTTTCTTAACCGGAGAACTGGAATAGATATACATTTTTTCAATATTTTCTCGTTTAAAAATGGATTTCCGGAACTCGTATTTTTTTCTTCCCGAGACAATTTCATTTGCGTATTTTGGCTTAACTGACAGTAAAACGTTCATCTAGTTCCCCTCCTTTTTTTATTGCCATATATTGTTTATGATTTAATTCTATAATAGATTGTGGGACAGCAATACCATTTTGACGCAGATAAGGTAAATCTAATGGTTTTGGGAGAAAAAGGTGATGTCTGAACATGGTTACCAATACCGGCTTTTGTGTCATCTTTTTGATTTCATCATAAGGATAGACACTTCTTTTTCCAACAATTCCCACGACCTCATCCGCCTCATTTGAATGTACCGGTTTTTGATCAACAACTCCTATCGCAGTCACTGCCTTCAAATCTTGAGAACGGTAAAAAAGAAGAATATCTCCTGCTCTCATTTTCTTAATAGTTGAACCCGAAAGATAGGCTTTCCTGATCGCATTACCAGGGATGTTCATTTCAGAATATTCGGTAATTCTCATTTGCCTTTGTTTAAAATCCGGAAAAAGCCGGTCATGGTACTTAGGAATAATTGGAATTAAAAATTTTTTAATATCTGGAGAATCCTTGAATGAAGGATAATATTTCTTAGATATATCAAGGGCAGATAGCTTATTTTCGATTGGTATTAATTTTTTAATAAGCACTTCTTCATTATTCTCTTTTAAAAATCCTGCCGTTTCAAATCCATAGCTTTCTATGAGATTAATTAATGCATCATCTTCTTTTCTAAAATGGGTTAAATAGGTCTCAAAAATCTGGTTACCAATAAAGTATTGGAATGCAATTTTCAAGAAAAGTTCACCCAATTTAAATCCAGGTAAATCAGATTTTAATGTAGCGATTTTCAATCTTCTTCTCGCTGGTATAGGAGGTGATGTCTCAATTAGTTCATTTTCTTCTTTCAATATCAAGAGCGCCTTAATATGATAATCTTCATGATACACCCAGCATTTTCGTCCTTCTATGGATTTATCATTGAACCATTTTCTAAACTCATATTCTTCTTTTAATGAATCGAAAAAAGTATCCTCGATATCAATGTTGTGAAGAAAATCTTCTTTTAAGAGAGCATGGGTTGGAATCATTCTTTCATATAATTCATTGAAATAAACCAAAGCAGAGTCTATTGACAGTACACGGTCTTCCAGATTTATTTTACATGCCTTTTTGTAAAGACCCTTATCTTCAGTAATCAAAAAATTGGCAACGTTTTTATAAATTGCAAATAGAATTTCATTATCATTGATTTCATTACTGCTTGTTGAGGGTCCCATTATTGATAAGAAATTAATGGTAGGCTTGGGTGGTGACTTAATAGGTGGATAACCTCTTAGCTTTGACAATATTATCTCTTTGCGCTGCTCATTCTGATCATTTTCAATGTCCCTTAATGAAGCAGGGTGAATAAATTTTTGGTATCCGTGTTCCCTGAATATTTTCATTAAATCCTGAAGATTTGGAGGCAATACCTTTGGATCTTCGACATGAATGAGAATATTTGTATCTAAAATAATTTTCATTTTATGTTGTTTTCCTTATCCGCTTTCTTTATAAATTCATTCCTAGGGGACTGTGAAAGTATTATATTGCCAGTGCTTCATTGAGTTGAACAAGAATATTGGTCAATTCTTGTCCGAAAAGCTGGTACGCCTTCACCATACCACCCTTCTAGTTAAACGGCACATTCTCAAAATCATCAGTCTCAATACTCACAGACGAAGCGATATGATTCTTAATCATCAAAAGCCATTCCTTTTGCTCTGGCGTGAACGAAACTCTCGCCCCATCCTGCTCTTCAATCCAACTTTCAAACCTGTGGTCAACGGTCTCTGGGAATGGTTCCAGTACATTACTTTCACCAGTTGCAAACCGTATCAAAGATATAATATTTGTCAGGAGTTTCTACGGACCGACCCGCTTCACTTTTAATCGGTCAAGTTGTTCATACGCCTTCCAGAGCACCTCTGGAGTGGTCATGAGTACTCATTTTATTATTTTTTATATATTAAACTTTGCAAATTATTTAAATTAGCCTTACAATGTATAAATTTTGAAGGACTCTATGGTGCTAAAAGATGCTAACTCATTAAAATTCTATTAGTTCTTACTGCTCCACATCCACAATAACTACGAACCCATTCGAAGTCTAAACAATCTTTATAAGGTTTTCACCCCAATCTCACAAGTAAGAATCCAAAATAACCCATAAGGAGCACCCATCATGAACCCTGAAAAAAAAATCCCCCTCCTGATCTCGATATTAGCCCTGTCCCTCATAATAATATTAGCTATTCCCACCATCACCCAACCCATTTCAAACCTCATCAACCAGCCCGCCCGTCCATACGACCCAACAGCCACCTACACAGGCAGCGACCTGCTCATCCTGGCCCCCCGCGTAATGTTCACAGGCGGCGAATCAGCCATCACCATAGCAGCCACTGACAAAGGCCTGCCTGTTGAGCAGAGCATAAGCTTCATGCTCGTAGACGCCGCCGGAGTGGCGACCACACTCACCAGCGGGTCCACAGGTCAGTCAGGTCATGCCGTTGCAACCTTTGACGTGCCAGACCTTGAGCAGGGCACCTACACCCTGGTGGCACAGCCCGCAGGCTCCAATGCCACCTTCAACGGCAGTGTCAGGATAGCCAACAGCAGCGCCCTGTTCCTTGAGACAGACAAGCCCATCTACAAACCCGGCCAGACCATCCACGGGCGCATCCTGTCCCTGAACAACAACCTAATACCAGTATCAGGCCAGTGCACAATTGAAATATCCGATGCCAAAGGCATCAAGATCTTCAAGGAGACCCTGGACACCAACGAATACGGCGTAGCATCCATTGATATGCCCCTTGCAAGCGAAGTGAACCTCGGTACATGGAAGGTCAAAGCCGAGATGGGCCAGTCCCAGACCCAGCTTGACCTGAGGGTCGAGAAATACGTACTCCCCAAGTTCCAGGTCGATGTTACCACACCCCGGGACTGGTTCCTGGTGGATGATCCCATAACCGGCACAGTGGATGCAAACTACTTCTTTGGCAAGCAAGTGGAAGGCAGGGTAAGTGTAGTTGCCTCCAGGTACGTTGGAGTATGGGAAGAATATGCCACATATGAAGTAGACCTGGAAGACGGCTCAGCCGAATTCGAACTCCCGGAAGCCGGATGGGTAGCCGGCACCTATGGTGCCGGGGGCATGGGCAGTCTGACCCTGAACATCTCGGTGAAAGATACCGGGAACCACACAGAAACCACTACCAAACTGCTAAAGATCACTGAATCACCTGTAGTACTCCAGATCATACCCGAATCCAGGCTGGTCAAGCCAGGCATGCCCTTTAATATATTGGTTGTTACAGAAACCCCTGACGGCGAACCCCTGGAGCAGGAAGTGGAGATAGAACTTGAATTTATGGATACGAACTACAATTACCAGACCCAGTCCTCCACCGTAACCACCAGTAACGGTGTAGCACTTGCCGAATTCCAGGCACCTGAGGATGTCAGGAGCGCAAATATCCATGCCAGTTCCGGCGATGCATCCCATAGCATGAACCTTGGTGCCGTTTATTCGCCAAGCGGCAGTTTCCTGCACCTGGTACAGGATGGCGGTGGCATCCCTGAGGTTGGAGATACTATCAGTTTTAATGTTTACAGCACCAACCCGGGTACTGTCTATTATGATATCATGGCAGGCGGCAGGACAGTGTTCTCTGCCACAAGCAGTGAGCGCAACATCAGCCTGACAGTCACACCCCAGATGAGCCCCAAAGCCGAAGTTGTGGCCTACATCATCAATCCCAACAGCGAAGTATCGGCAGACACCCTGCCATTTGACGTGATAATGGAAGCACCTGTTGACCTGTATGTTTCGTTCGACAAGGACGAAGTTGAACCCGGCGGCGATGTGAGCGTTAATTTCGATGCCGGCTCCAGGTCAATGATAGGATATTCCATAGTGGACGAATCAGTGTTCGCCCTAAGTGAGGGGCGGCTGAACCTCCAGCAAGTATTTAACGAACTGGAGCAGCGGTTCATGGAACCCCAGGCCGAAGCCCACCCCCAGTACTGGACCCCGGTTCCAATGGGTGCACAGGATATTATCGAAGAGGCGGGCCTGCAGGTGCTGAAATCCCCAAACCTTGACGTACCTGAACAGGTCCACGAACCGGAACTAGAAGGCGGGATGGGCAAAGGTGGTTTCTTTGGAGATGTGATGGTGGTGGAAGAGGCCATGGACGCCGCTGCTCCCATGGAGGACGCAGTACCATCTGCTACCCAGACACCCGTACAAGCCGAACCCGATAGCGGTCTGGCCGAAGTAGAGCGGGTCAGGCAATTCTTCCCAGAGACCTGGGTATGGGAGCCTGAACTGCTCACCGATGACAGCGGCAGGGCAGAAGTTGACCTGAGCGCTCCAGATTCCATTACCACCTGGGTGATCTTCTGACCATCTGCCGTGACAGTTATTGTGGCATTTGTATCCTTTGCCTGGGTTGCGGCTGCCGTCATCAGTGCCTTAAATGCCAATACCGTATCCTGGGTGCTGCCGTACCCGCCCAGGCTGTTACGCTGAGCAGATAGCCATTTCAGTACCTCGTTTGCCCTGGCATCCCTGTGCTCGATAAGTACAAGTGCGCCGTATGCAGTCACTTCAACATTCTTGCTGGAAGGGGGCTGCCAGTACATATCCCTCATTGGCTCCACAGCAGGTTCCAGTTCCCAGTACATGCCATTCTCATCTTGCTGTGCCAGGTCCATAAGCATGTCAAGTGCATCATCTGCCCGGTCACTGCCCATGCGTTCCAGTACCAGTGCAGCCAGTGCCAGTGCATAGGGGTCGTCCTGCTGTTCGTCAAGGTTATCCTCAAGGTATTCTTGTGCATTGTCAAGCGGGCCACTAGCCCTGCCGTATTCCAGCAGTGACAGTGCCGTGTAGGCACTCAGCGAGTACTTGCCGCTCATTCCACCTAAGATCTCCTGGTGGTGCACGAACCCAATCTGGTCCCCGGAACCATCCTGGTTCTGGTGGTTAACGATCCAGTCAGCAGCCCCGTCCAGTACCGAATCATCTATGGTGGTCACGTCCCTGGCACTACTGAAGGACTGGAGTACAAAAGCGGTAAGCCACAGACTACCTACAGGATCGCTGTCCCCGAATGCCGAGAACGAACCATCCCTGTGCTGGTAGGTCAGTTGACGCTGGTACCCGGTAATGATGAACATCTCGGCTTTGGCCTGAATCTCGGGATTGGTCTGGCCAGATGTCTTCAGGTATCGCAGTATCTCCACGTCAGGGGCGAAGAACATCATGTTCTGCTCACCGCAGCCGTAAGGCATACCCAACAGGTCGTCCACGCCGCTGATGGACTGGGCCACCAGGGACGGGGTGAAGGTGAGCAGTACCTTGCCCGAATCGGCAACAATACCAAGGGGTAGGGCTGCATCCAGTATCACATCCTGGTCCTGCAGGATGCCGTTTATCACAATCTCACGCTGCGTCCCCTCAGGCTCAACGATAATCTCTTTTTTTACTGCATCAGCGCGGGACGTGGTCTGGCCTGTGATCTCTACCAGTTGTGTACCCACCAGTGTGGGCCTGATAGTGAAGCTGACAGGCTGCACACTGTTGGCAGGTACGCTTATCTGGCTGTTACTGCTGCCGATAATATCAAACCAGTTGGTGCTGGCCAGTGTAACAGTCACCTGCTGTTCCATATCCAGGTAATTATACACCTGT
>Ga0255393_10029_pt2 | contig 14130 bp, 17 predicted proteins | sample ANMaggSeSYBR01C8_FD_182122 | JGI IMG/M metagenome (GOLD analysis project Ga0255393, IMG submission 182122) | Sediment cell enrichment communities from methane seep in Santa Monica Basin, California, United Staets - ANME aggregate JGI... | ecosystem: Environmental > Aquatic > Marine > Cold seeps >... | reverse complement strand
GCAAAATCGGTGCCATCTTCCACTGTTTCGCTCATGAATTTCGCGTGGTTGCAGGGTTCTGGCGTTTTTGTGGGTGGGTCTTCCGGTGTGTCCGCAGGAGCGGTTGTGATTGTAGGTATTATTACCTCGTCCTCTTCGACCTCATCCTCTTCGACCACTAGCGCTTCCATTGTTTGCGCGACTGCGGTCTGAAGTTTCTCCTCTTCACTCAGGCCTCCTGACAACGTACATGCAACAATCACAATCATCACTGCCATCCAGGCGCAAGCCAATCTTAGTTTTTTGCTCATTATGTTCCTCCTTGATGTATTAAAGAATATTTCTTGTATTTTGATTATATATGAAATCGCAGGGCGAAAAAAGATACTTTAAATGCAGAGTTATTATTAGATGATTCTGTAATATAGGCAACCACTCGAGTCCAAATATCCTAAGTTGGGGTTATTGATCACTGTTTTTTTGGGGATTTTTATCGGAAGGCACAACAAGCAGCGTCTCTGATTTTGTAGATTTCGAGAATTGCTTTCTTTTTTTTATGCTTGATCTTCCAAGGAAATATATTTAGAAAGTAATTTATTTAAAAACGATTTGATGAATGTCAAACTATGAAAAAGCCAATGCAAGGCTTTTTCATAGTTTGATCACACTTGGACTATTGTTCTCAGTACGTATATACCCGGGTGTCCGCTATGGTAATTCGTAGGTTACATGCAGTTTCATGGAACCAAAGCGAACCATATCACCCACACCATCGCCGTCATGGTCCAGGTCAGTAAACTGCAGGCGTACCTGGAATCTATTTGAGCCAACTTTACTCTGGACGGCTGAAATCAAATCCGGGTCAGCATGGGAGGTGGAAAGTTCGCCGTCGCTGCACCAGCGTACCAATGCGCCTGACGGTGCACCGGCAAAGAAATCGGCACCATTTAGTGCACCATAATCTTGCTTATACAACCGCAGGCAGTTGAGTGAGCCCCAGGGATCCCCCAATTTATCATAATTAGTAAAATCGACAATTACCTCTGTGATGGTCGAGCCAGCGGGGATGCCGGTCATGTCAAAACTGGCAAAAACCTGTGAACCCTTGTTGTCAGTAGTATCGCCTACATTATATAGGCCACCGTACACTGCCCCGCCTGTGCGTACAGACCCACCTTCAACTGATGCGTAATTCAGCGTAAGAGCTGCCACTGCCCGGGGCAGTGGAGGTGCCGCGGGTTCAATCACATCAATTTCAACCCAGATGTTATGGACAAAGTACTGCCCTTCATCATCGGCGACTTTCCAGAATCCTTTATAAGTACCTCCGGAACCGGGGGCTTTCAAGTCCACGCTGATATCCACCTGCTCGCCGGGTGCCACGGACTGGGTAAGGTTCTTGTTTGCAGGGCCTGAAAGTTGGTCGCCGTCAACAAACACCAGTTTGTAGTTGGTATTCCAGGTGCATGTACCGTCATTCTTCAAGCGCCAGGTCTTAGTGAAGTTCTCATTTGGGGCAAAATCGGTGCCATCTTCCACTGTTTCGCTCATGAATTTCGCGTGGTTGCAGGGTTCTGGCGTTTTTGTGGGTGGGTCTTCCGGTGTGTCCGCAGGAGCGGTTGTGATTGTAGGTATTATTACCTCGTCCTCTTCGACCTCATCCTCTTCGACCACTAGCGCTGTCATTGTCTGCGCGACTGCGGTCTGAAGTTTCTCCTGTTCACTCAGGCCCCCTGATAACGTACATGCAACAATCACAATCATAACTGCCATCCAGGCGCAAGCCAATCTTAGTTTATTATTCATTTTGTTCCTCCTTGATGTACTTTCTTGTGAATTGATTATATATGATGTCGTAAGATTAAAATGGTAATTTAAACGCCAAAGTTAAGTTTGTGGGTATTGGTCACGGGCACTATTTTGAAGGAGCCCCCTGGGGGCGCGCAGCAGGGAGTTAACTTTTATTAACTGTTTTAATATTGTTATGCATTGGGTTGGAAAAGAAAGCCCCAATTTAAAAATAAAAATGTATTTTTATCAGTTCATTTCTTAAATTTTTGAATTAGAAACGCAAAATCCTGGTCGATATATCTGTGTTCAATTTTCTTGACATCAAATTTGAACATTCTAAATGTTATTTGAAAAAAGAACCCTATCATTAAAGACATGATCAGTGTCCCCCAACCCACAGGTCCACCCAGAAAAAACCCGATGGTCAGTGCGGTGACTTCTATCAAACCCCTGACCAATCCTACAGGTTTATTGGTGCGTTTGGTCAATGCGATCATCAAGCCATCCCGGGCACCAGCTCCCAACTGGGCACCAATATATAAATATGCTGCCACGCTGATTGAGAACATGCCAACGAAAATCATCAGGTAACTCAGAAAAGTGTTTTCGAATACTGGGACAAGGTTATTCTTTGATATTAGATCAATAAACATACCAATAAAGATGACGTTTCCGATGGTTCCCCAACCGATTTTCTCGCCGAGGATGAAATCTAAAAGGACGATCACTGCACCGATTATTTGTACTACGGTGCCAAAGGTAATATTGAATTGAGAAGACAGGCCTTGATGGAAGACACCCCAAGGGTCAAGACCCTGCTGGGCGTTGATGGTCATTACAATACCAAGCGCGTACAGGAAATACCCGACCATTAATCTGGGAATTTTTAATAAAATGTTTTTCATGGTTTATTCCTTTCAGTTGTTTATGTACTTGTGTTGGAAATAATTACTTAGGGGTCAGGAAGTACCACTGATGGAATCAAGCAGCTGATTGATCATCCTGACACCGCCTGAGGTTACAGCTTCAGCAAGTTTTTGTCCATAATTAATGCTGGCTCGGCGCGGGTAGCGCCGGCGGATGTATTCCGGGATGCCGGGCATATTTAACTCGATAGTCTCAGGTGCGCTGCTCATATCTACTAATTTGGGATAATAGTGAAGCATCATTGAAGTTTCCCATTCAGCCGCATGATCTAGAGCATAAGGCCAGGTCTTATCAACAGTATCCAATTCCTGGATCTTATCTTTTGTAAAACTATATGCAGAAAGCATGATCATTTCAATTGTTTTTAATCTGGATATCGCAGAACGGATAGCTTTAAAATGGTCAGTTTCCCCGTGTCCAGTAAATAGCACTGCTTTCTTAAACCCCATTTTGGCATAACCCAGACCAAGATCAACCAGCAAAGCTGTTAAGGTTTCGATTTTAATCGTATCCACCGTGCCAAAGAATCCCTTTTCAGGGTCAAGGTTTCTGCTTATGCCGCATGAAAGAAGAGGGGCAACAACGCAGCCGGTCTGTGCAGAAATATCGTCGCAGGTGGCCTGGCTCAGCAGGCTGTCTACGCCCAGAGGTAAATGATTCGAGTGCCACTCCGTTGTACCAATCGGTATCAGGATTAGTGGTTTTTCGGAAGCGATTTTCTTTAATTGAAGTGGTTTCAATTCTGTGAGATGGATAGGTTTCATAAAAAACAATCCTTTTGAAAAAATACTGTTTGATTATATCGAACTTCTGGTCATTAAAGAAAATTGATTGCTGACCGCGGCTCATATATGAACGTGTCCATGGTAAAAAAAAGAGTTTTACGTCACAGATACATGAATATTTTTTACAAAAAGTTCAAGAATCGCTTATCATCATCTGTGCTCTGGGGGTCTACAATTCATTGGTGTAACAGATTGTTTCGATTAGTGTTAACGTTTTTAATGTAAGGCTCGTTTACGCCGCTCTTTTTTCAGCGCTTTACCTTTAATTTGCACTGAACTATTTACTGAATGATCAGTTATCGTGATTAATTTTACAATATTTCATATTACCAAAGATATTGACTTTCTAACAAAAATCATATAAAATAAATTAACAATATTTCAATAATGAACATATGTGCATTAATATTGAATAGAAAAGAGACCTTATTCTAAGTAATTCGAACAAAAAATATACTTTGAGAAGGAGAAAATAATTAGTGACGCTTAATTATTCTATTGTGATTTTTGCTTTAGCTTTTGGATTGGCATTTCAGCTCTTGTTAACCGGATGGCAAACCAAACGTTTTTTTACCCGCTTGAAGGAAATCCGTAAGAGCGGCTTAACCTCCATCGGTTTGGAGGGGGGGATGTGGACTGGTAAAACCTATGCGGTTTTAGTCATTGACGATGACAAAAAAATCTTGCACGCAGAAAAAATGACTGGAATGACTATCTTTGCAAAATTAAAATCCGTACCAGTCTTGGAGGGTTTGCATTCTGATGATCTTCTCGATGAAACTCGAACGTTTCCCCTGAAAAAGAAATTGATGAAGGCGTTTCGAAATGCTGCGAGAGAGTTTAATAAAGAGGATGGCGACGCAAGTTCAACAATTGAAAAACATAAGATAAAAAGTGTAACGATGAAAGGTGAGAATAACTCCTAGCGATTTTTGGCTGTTTATATTTATCAAATGAAGAGGAGGTGCTTATAAGAATATTAATAGAAACCGGTTTTATGAACGTAAAGCAAAAATAAAAGTAAAATAACCTTATAGGAGGTCGTAATAATGGAAGCTCTTGCAAAAGCTGCAGAATGGTTCATTGGCCTGTTCCAGCAGGGCGGCAGCGTATTCGCTAGTCTAGTAGTCGGCATTGTTCCACTGTTAGTCGTATTGATGACTTTCGTGAATGCTTTGATTGCCCTGATTGGCCCAGAAAAAATTGAGGGTGTCGGTAAGGCAGCCGCAAAAGATGGTTTGTTGTACTACCCGGTTCGTTATGTAGTCCTGCCATTCCTTTCGGTTTTCTTCCTAACTAACCCGATGGCCTACACAATGGGAAGATTCTTGCCCGAGAAGTATAAGCCAGCATTTTATGATGCGGCGGTGTCTTATGTACCCCCGCCCTTGGGTATTTTCCCGCATATCAACCCCGGAGAAATTTTCGTGTGGGCTGGTATTGCTAATGGTGTGGAGCAAGCTGGCTATAATGTCGCAGAACTTGCTATCCGCTATCTGTTAATTGGCCTTGTTGTCATCCTTATGCGTGGTATTGTGACCGAACGTATCACAGCCGCCATGTGGAAGACCAAGGAAGCGAAATAGGCGGAGGAAAAAAAATGGAAAAAATTAATTCGTTTTTAGCAAATATGGGTCGCTCTGTTGGTAAAGTAGTTGGCTCTTTATATCAAGCTGGTCGTGACTCAATCGATCAGGTTATGACCAACGTGTTGCCTTTCATGGCCTTTATTTCATTGGTCATCGGTATCATCTTGGCCACCGGTATTGGCGATTGGATCGCAAACACCCTTTCCCCCTTGGCTTCCAGCTTAACGGGCTTGGTTGTGTTATCTCTCGTTATTGCCCTGCCAGTACTTTCACCCCTGCTTGGGCCTGGTGCTGTGATTGCCTCAATCATTGGTACTCTGCTGGGTACTCAGTTTGCCAATGGTTCAATTCCTGCCCAATGGGCACTTCCGGCGTTGTTTGCCATCAACCCACAGGTTGGTTGCGACTTTATCCCGGTTGGTTTGGCGTTGGGAGAAGCGGAACCCGAGACTGTTGAAGTTGGTGTGCCAGCTGTTCTGTTCTCACGATTTATCACTGGACCCATCTCCGTTGTCCTGGCTTATTTTGCCAGCATCGGTATGTACAGCTAAGAAATAGTTCTTAATGCATAGGGGCAGCTGAGATAGTTAGCTGCTCCTATGTGTATAAAAAAGCAAACAGGTATTATAAAAATCATATAATCATGATAATCAATAACGTTGGAGGAAGTGAAATATGGCAGACTATAAGAAGATCGTAATTGAAGCAGGACCAGGCGGATGGGGCGGACCATTGACAATCGATCCAAAACCTGGCCGCGATATCATTGCTTCAATAACTGGTGGAGGTATCCACCCAGTAGCGCAGAAAATCGCAGATCTGACCGGTGAGACCGCCAAAGATGGATTTCGAAGCGGTGTGGCTTTTGACGAGATTGCCTGTGCGGTAATCGATTGTGGTGGCACCGCGCGTGTGGGTGTGTATCCGATGAAAAAAGTTCCCACAGTGGACATATATGCTACCAAACCAGCAGGGCCGCTTTTCCGCTTTATCACACCAGATTTGTTTGTATCAGGCGTGAGAGTTAAAGACCTGGAACAAGATAAGTAATATCGAGCAGATCTTAGCAAGTTTATTTAAAACTTTGCATCGCACGTTGATCGATACTAGATCTAACTAACAATTAAATAATACTTTATTACTTAATACTCAGATTCATATTTGTATCTGATGGAATTGTGGTGCAATTAATTAAAGGAGGATCGATTGATAAAATATGCGGCAACAGTCACTCAGATAGGTCCGTTAGTCGAAGAATTTACCAACGCTGGTATTTTGGTTTTCTTTGGTGAGGATGCTCCGCCTGAATTAGTGGAATTTTCTATCATCCATGATGGCAGAGAACTAACAAAAGATCTGGTATCTGGCGATGTGGTTTTTATTGACGATTATGAATTCCATATCTTAGCAGTTGGAGAAGTGGCAAATTCAAATTTCAGGAACCTGGGTCATTTAATCATCAAATTTAACGGTAAAGATAAAGTTGAATTACCTGGTGATGTGTGTGTTGAAAGCAAACCGATTCCACAAATTAAGGTTGGAACGATTCTCAAGATAACTGGTGATTAGTTTAAACAGGTATTAATACGAGGTAAACATGGCAACTCTAAAAGAGCGCTTGATAGAACGAGAGAACAAAGAAGGATCATTCCGGATAGGTTTAGTTGGTGCTGGGCAAATGGGCACAGGGCTTATATCCCAGATAGAAAAAATGCACGGTTTAAAGGTGATGGCGGTCGCGGATGTGTTGGCTACTCAAGCTATGGATGCATACAAAGAAGCTGGTGTTGATCCTGTAACAGTCCATTGGATGGAAGAAGATTTGGCAAAAGCAGATGAGCTAATTAAATCTGGGCAGCGTGTGGTGACCCATTCCTCTGAATTTCTGGTCAATATACCTGGATTGGACGCAATTGTGGAAAGCACCGGTGTTCCAAACGTAGGCGCGATTGTCTGTAATCAAGCTATTGAAGCCGGAAAGCCAATGATCAATATGAACGTTGAAACAGATGCTACTATTGGCCATTATCTTACAAAGAAAGCGCTTGATAAAGACACCATATATTCTCTAGTAGCTGGTGATGAGCCCGGCTCGATAAAAGAAATTTATGATTTCGCAGATGCGCTGGGTTTCGAGATTGTTGCCATTGGCAAAGGGAAGAATAACCCCCTTGACCGATCTGCAACTCCAGACACATTGAAACAAAGAGCCATTGATAAGAAGATGAGTGTAAAAATGCTCTGCTCTTTTGTGGACGGAACTAAAACTATGGTCGAGATGACTGCTGTTGGAAATGCGACTGGTTTTGCCCCTGAAATTCGTGGTGGGTATGGCCCCAATTGTAAGGTTGAGGACTTACCTAAAATGTTTGTTCCAAAATCAGCGGGTGGTATTTTTGAAAATAGAGGCGTGGTTGATTATGCTGTTGGACCTGCGCCAGGTGTCTTTGTTATCATCACCACTGACCAACCAAAGATCAAGAAAGATCTTAATTATCTTGGTTTAAGTGGGCATGGCGATTTTTGGTGTTTATACCGCCCTTACCATCTCGCCAACCTTGAGACTCCAATAACTATTGCACATGTGATGTTGGATAATGCCGAAACGCTTAATACAAAATATTCTCCAGTTGCGGAGACGATTACTGTGGCAAAGAAAGATCTAAACCCGGGAGATATAATTGATACGTTGGGGGGATATACTGTCTATGGAATGATTGAGAAAGCCAGTATTGCCAGAGAACAAAATTTGGTTCCACTGGGCTTGGTCATCGGCGGAAAAATAGTTAATCCTGTGAAAAAAGGCGAGGCAATCTCCTACGATGATATCGAATTGAATGAAGACCAGCTGATAGTCAAGCTGCGCCGGGAGCAGGACAAGATGGTTTTTGGTTCATGAATTGATATATGGATAAAATTAATAAATTTTTAGTTAGGTATGTAAAAAATATAAGTTTATTAGGTACCAGAAAAAGCAAAACAATAAATTCAGTTATATCAAAAAATATTCAAGATGAAATTCAGCAATCTCTGAATGCGATCGCATTCAGAGATTTTGTTATCAGGGATCTGTTTGAGATCAGCGTAAGGCAATCCGCAAACCATTTTGTTGCTTTAAATAATAATACCTGGGACCAATTTCAGGATCGAATTAATCTGGATTTATTTTCAATCCACTCAAATTGGTCGTTGGAAGAAGGAAGACGCTCAGCTGACCTGGTTTTGCATAAGAGAATTTATCAGAACACAGAAGCAAACGCTATTGTCATTTGTCATCCATTGGCAATATATGAATTGGTTCTTAAGGAAATTGAATTTCAGAATGCAGCTTGTCTTCCTAACTCGAAAATCTTCGATGAATTTATTGTGCTGCCTGAGGGTCAATTTGAAACTCTTGATAAGTTAACAAGACTAACATTTTCATTAGAAAAAGGATTGATATCCTGGGAAAAAAATTTATTTGAAGTAATCAACCAAATTGAATTGCTGATTTTTTGCGCGAAATTGGCAATCATTAATAATGATGCAGTTAATAAGCGGTCTTAAAACCTAAAAACGTAAGAATCAGGCGCAGAAAAGTTATTTCTGTTTTGCATCTTGTTTAATGTCAGGGGGGTATATTTTTTCGGGTTCTTTTTTTTCATCAGGGCGTTCAATTAATTCAAAAGTAACCCCAAAATCATCTTCAGAATCCAAATATGCGTAATGTCCATCACCGTTGAGGCCAAACCCGGACCCATCCTGAATGACTGTAAACCCCATTTCTTCAGCCTGATGGATGGCTGATTGCATATCGTCGACTAAAACACCAAGATGTTGAACGCCATATCCCTTTTCTTCTACAAAATCCTTGTAAATAGAGTTTCCTTCTTTAACCTCAATTAATTCAATTCGCATAGGGCCAAAATAAGAAAGGGCAATCCGCATGGAATAATCCGCGTCTTCACCCATGTAGGTCATATTCTTTACAAAGGGTTTTTCGTATGTGTAAAAATGCCAGGGGCCAATCCCGAAGATTTTCCAATAATTTTCAACTGTTTTTTCCAGATCTTTTACTACAAGTGCGATCTGGGCAATGCCACCTTTTAAAATGCCCAATTTATTATTCAAGGTTTTGTTTCCTAATCGACAAGCAATTTTTTGCCAGTTAGTTGGTCGGTGATTAGGTGATTGATAAATTTTCCCCGCAGTGCAGCTCGGATAATATCCACTTTGTCCGGTCCCCCCGCAAGCCCGATAACTTGTTTGATGTTTTTTAGTTCTTCAAGGGAGATACCGATAACGCGATCGTTGATTTCTGACTGGACGATGTTGCCGTCTTTATCTAAGAACCGCAGAGCAATATCTCCAACAGCCCCTTTATCAAGGAGCATTTTTAACTCTGCTTCAGTTAATATTGTACCGTCCCGCATTATCACAGATTCCGGTGTTGGAGCTCCCAAACCTAAAAAGACAATATCAAGTTTTTTGAAAAGGGCATAAACTTCTTTAACATATGATTCCGAAAGAACAGCTTGCTTGACTGAAGCATGATCCAGGATACCGGGCAAAGTGAGAAGATGTAATTTGGATCCGATCTGCGCAACCATACGCCTGAGGATATAGGTGGCGTGTGCTTCCGATTCGGGCAGCCCTAAACCGCCGAGTACCTGAATTAATTTCGATTTTCGATAGTCTAAGTTTGGTATGGAGTCTGCCATTGCGCGGAGTGTTGTTCCCCATGATATACCGATCATGCTTGGATCTGTCACAGCTCTTACGAAATAATCAGCAGCGGCAACACCAATTTCAGTGGAAACGGCGATCTGTGAATGTGGATCGCTAACTTCTACGATATATACCTCATCTATTTCATATTTATTTTCAAGCGCGTTTTCGATATCAGTGTGAATTCCGGGAATTCCGCTAATTGTGATTTTAACAATGCCAAAATCTTTTGCCTGCTTCAGCAGGCGGGAAACTTTAGGGCGAGATATCTTTAGACGTCCGCTAATTTCCTTTTGGGTGAGATTGTTGTCATAATACAATTTACTGACTTTTTGTAAAAGCCGATAATCTACAATTTGTTTACGCGCCATGATATTTCCTTGGATTGAGGTATGTACAAATGTTCAATAGTGAAATTATGTTATTATTGATTATATACTAGTAATCTGTTGTTGGTCGAATTCTTTTTATTAATGGGGAAGAATACTTTTTTAATGAAAAAACCGATGAAATCAGATAACCCTGCCTCGAGGATGATAGTGGATCTGGAGGTGAGGTTGAGGGTGTAGGAAATTACTCTTACACTCTAAAACAAACAAGCAAACATCTTTTATTGGAATATTTCGACGGTATGTTTGCATTTATTAATTAAGCTTGACAAACGTATTAAAATACTTATAATTGAAAACAGTTTTCATTATCAATAATAGATTATTATGGGAAACAAAATCTCGGAATCTCTTGTTAATTTATGGCTGCAAAGATTAAAGGGAAATGGCCACCGCATCACTCGCCAAAGGCGTGTTATTGTGGAGGTCTTGTTAGGTATTGACCGTGCTTTAAAACCAATTGAAGTATATGACCTAGGCAGGAAATCTCTCCCGAATTTGGGGTTGGTAACGGTTTACCGGACCTTAGAGAATCTGGAGAAACTTGGTTTATTGCAAAAAGTACACCAGCCGCAGGGCTGCAATAAGTATATAAAATCCGCTGACGGCCATCAGCATTTATTGATTTGTACTTCCTGCAATAAAGCAGTCTATTTTGATGGTTTTAACCTCCAACAGCAATTCGAAAAGGTCAGCAGTGAATTAGATTTCCGCATCGATGATCATTGGCTTCAGCTTTTCGGCGTCTGCAGCCAATGTCAATCAAAGACCAAAGTTCATTGAAATAAGAAGGAGATAATTATGTTTGAACTTTCTAACACTTTCATTTATATCGCAATTTTTGCCGCGGCTTCAGCTTTAATAAATAGCCTTGGAATTGTGGCTATTTTCAGGAATCGGGAATGGGCTGAAAAAACAAAAACTTACTTCATGTGTTTTGCCGCAGGGATGTTGGTCTCAACCCCTTTGTTATTAACTTTGCCTATAGCTATTGGAAAAAACTTTTATGCAGGATTCATGACACTCTTTGGCTTTCTGTTCATGTTTTTTAGTAATGAATTGATCAAACGCTATACACAAAAAGAGACACTTGCTTTTGGCATAACCGCTCTTGAAGGGATAGGGATCCATTCTTTCATTGACGGTATTATATATACAGTAACCTTTAAAGTATCAATTTTGGTTGGCGTTCTTGCAGGAACGGGGTTGGTTGTGCATGAATTTGCTGAGGGTGTCATAACTTACCTTGTTCTGCTGAAGGGCGGCATGAAAGAGAAAACCGCTATGCTGTATGCTTTCTTAGTAGCAGGCCTAACTACTCCCATAGGAGCGTTTGTAGCTTTTCCTTTGATAGATAAATTAAGTGAATCAAACCTGGGATTAATGCTCGGTTTTGTCTCTGGAGTGTTACTATATGTGTCTGCCTCTCATCTGCTGCCTGAAGCAAGGCAAGAGGAAAAAGAACATTCCAACATTGCTTTCCTTTCAGGTGTGGGGTTGGCAATTTTTATTGTGTTGTCAAAAATGCTCTGAGATATTATTTTTCTTTTGGTGCAATTTAATAAAAATGCTCTTGGACTGTGAAATTATTGTTTGTTAATTGTTAATTATAGAATGATAATAGCTTTTAGGACTGAAAAAACATTTACCAGGGTTTAAAATAATCCGTGTATGGCTGGCTTACAGGAATGCTGGTGGATCTCATTGTGCGCACAAGAAATATGCTCTTGTTGAAGACTTTTGTACCTGGCTTTGGTCTCTTGGAGATATACCGATTGTCTTATTTATATATACCAAAGCATTATTAACTAATGGGTTCAACCAGTTAACATCTCCAATGATCATAAAATTCGTATATTTAAGTATAAAATAAGCAGTAATAATGAATCATGAATGGAAAAATATTAAACTGTTGGCGGATGCTGATGAGACTGTCTTGAAAGCATTTGACGAACGGGGATGGCCGGTTACCTATGCGGAAGGTGAGCCAGTTCTGTGGGATGGGGACGAAGGTCAGGCAGTCTATTTCATCACTTCGGGGATGGTGGAGGTTTCCCGTACCTCGATTGATGAGCTACGAGTTAGCAGAAATGTCAGTTTTGGATCCCATGTAAACAATTTACATCGTAAATATATGATCCATATTTTGAAGAAAATATTGTTACATTACATGTTTCAAGAAGAAGGTTCCGCATTTCTGTGTCACTTCGGTGGGAAAAGACAACTTTAGACTTTCCTTCACCTATAATGAGGTTAGCAAGGTAGTTGTGATATACATCCCTTTTTTTTGATTTGGTTAATTTTGCAATAGAAGGCCATGCGCCTGGTTTGGTCAATGACTCTTCTAAATGGGATTCCATCTCATCAAGAGAAATCATCGGACCTGAAATGGTGTTTACATCGGGGTTGATGGGTTTGGGAAGATTATTATACAAGCTTTGTTTATACCAATTGTATGCTGGTTGAGCTGAGAAATACAAGAATACCTTATCAGATGGATTCAAGTTTGCTAAAACTGGTTTGAGCTCTTGGAAAAAGAATTGGTTCTTTTCTTGATAGTCAACCAAATAATAAGTTGACAAGCTTACTAATAAAACTGAGATCATGTATTTTACGGATTTTGTGTTCGCAAGATTTGTGAGCTTGTGAATCAAGAATGCAAAAACCAAATAAATTGTTGGTAGGACAAATAATAAATGGCGTTCTTTTAATATTGGATACTTTCCTATAAAATTTAGGAAATACATTATTAGATAAATTAAAACAGGAGTAAAAATAATAGGATTATTTAAAATAAAAATTCTTGTTTTGGTAAGTAACACTGAAAATATTACACATAGGAAGAAAATAATACTGTGAGGAATTAATATGGAGGATTGTAAAATTATGATGGGCTTTCCCCAATACCCAATATTCCATAATTTACTTATATCCGTTGTGACATCATAGACATTAGGATAATTCATCAAATTGTTTTGTAAGTTGGGAGTGATCGAAATAAAATACCAGATTAAAAAGACTGCGAAATATAGTAAATGTAAAAACAACCACTTTGACTTGAAAGTATTTTTAACAGATACTTTGAGGCGGAGCAGCATTTCTATAGCAAAAATGGATGCAGTAACAAATATGATTGAAATACCAAAAAAAATGGAAAAACCAGTACTTATGGCATAAATGGCCTCTGCTCTGGGTTTTTTCTCGTGCATTTCTAGATAACTTATTAATAGGAAAATCGTGAAAGAAAATTCGTAAACGTAATGCTTAAACTCAGTTGAATAATAAAGTAAGAGAGGGTTGGACAGCATCATAAATGCAAATGTGAATGCGATTAAGTTCCCGAAATGCCTCTTGGTAAACTGATAAAAATAACATAGAGAAGTGAAATATACGATTATTCCCGGTAATCGGAATTGAAGATCGCCAGCTCCGAATAGGTAACTAACAAATTTGGTTGTCAAAACGAAACCCCACGGTGAAACCTGGTTATATGCTTTTAATGGCTCAAATGGGGATAAACCCGATTTTACAATAGAAACTGCTACCATAGATTCGTCTATCCAAAAAGAACGGGATGCTAAATAAAATATGGAAAAAGCTAAAAAAGCAACAAACATTACTGCAAAACCATATTTATTCACAATTTTACAAAATGATTGTTTTTCTGTTTCTAGAAAATTTCTTCCACCCATAATTTTCTCGCCGAATCTTGTATATTCTCGTTCGCCAAATAGATTGTTTAGTACTTAAGTAAACTTGTTCAAAAATGAAATTATACTTGACTTCGTCATATAATCAGATATTAGATATGAATCACGAATGGAAAAAAATTAAACTATTGGCCAATGCTGATGAGACTGTCTTGAAAGCATTTGACGAACGGGGATGGCCGGTTACCTATGCGGAAGGTGAGCCAGTTCTGTGGGATGGGGACGAAGGTCAGGCAGTCTATTTCATCACTTC
>Ga0255393_10080_pt1 | contig 14144 bp, 15 predicted proteins | sample ANMaggSeSYBR01C8_FD_182122 | JGI IMG/M metagenome (GOLD analysis project Ga0255393, IMG submission 182122) | Sediment cell enrichment communities from methane seep in Santa Monica Basin, California, United Staets - ANME aggregate JGI... | ecosystem: Environmental > Aquatic > Marine > Cold seeps >... | reverse complement strand
GCATCATTAACCGTGATATCTTTTGCCAGTTTGGCTGTCTGACCTTTTGAATCCTCTAAGCCCAGGTTGATGGTATATGCCCCTTTTTCTAAATTTAATGTATCCACCATCAGCCCGCCCTTCACATGTTTAGCCTTTTCATTCGCTATCTCCTGATCGCCTTTCTTTACTATAAGAGTATACGTATAAGGAGGAGTCCCACCCTTTGCCAATGTCACTATGGTAAACTCTTGAGCTGCAACGATCTGATCAGTTGAGATGACCAATGGTGACAAATTAAGCTGTTCAATACTATTCTGGGAATCAGCTGGCGTGCCAAAATAAAATCCTACAATAGTGCCTAAAATACCGATAAGGATAGTCAAAATCTCCTTGGCACGATAAAATCGTTCCTTACTCTCTTCTGGTGTGCGGTCGCTGGTAAATACAGAAATAGTGATGATCAGGGCCATACCAATAGTGCCCAAAGCAAATAGAAAAGTGATCAGTCCTCTTGCCGATTGAATGTCAGCCAGGCGGTTGATGAAATTGTTTTTCCCGAAGAATGCAAGGGACATTAACGCGATGAGGAATATCGCAATAAAAAAAAGCCCTGTATCTCTAGAAAAAAAGGATTTAACCCTGCCCGCCGAATTTGAGTCCTGAAGACAAGAATCGTGTTGAAACTGGTCCCAGAGTTCTCCGGCAAGAGCCTTCAGCTCCTTTTTTGACACATCATCTGCCCTGCTGTTATCAATTCTGGATTCTAAATCCCCAAGGGCATGACCAAGGCTGAAAAATGAAATACCATGAGCTTTCATTTTGCTGAACAGCTCAGCTGCCTCTTTTGTTTTCTTTTCTTTGGATTCCAACCATTTCTGAAATTTCATTATATCCCTCCTATTCTTTAGTGCAAGTAACTACACGATTGCTGCATATCATTCATTTCTTGCAGAAGATTTTGCAAAAAAAGAACATATAAATTATGTAAGTTTTATAAAATCTTTCTTTTTATAGGCCCGCACCCTTTGACAGGCTTCATACCCCTCCCGATGCCCCTCATCATTAGTATTCCCTTCTATTGTATCAAACACTTCTTCATCAAGTTTTATGGCAAAACCCGTATGAGTCCAGTCAGTTGAGGTCCGGCGACAAAGGAAAATACATACCGGATCAAGATCATCTCTTAAAATCCTGTCTTGTTTGATATCCTGTTCACTGACAAAGATACCAGCTTCTCTTCCTTGAGCAGCAAGGCTGTCACAGGACCATGAGCCTTTAACCGGTTTGGAAAAACCAGTGATATCCTCCACCTGCCTCATAACAAAACTGACAAAACCAGCACACCATGGGAAATCCTTCCCTTCATAACCCTGCATATAAAGCCTTACCCATGGCCCCATATTCTGGCCACCAATTTCAATGGGGTGTAGATCCAAATGCTTTATTGCATAAGCCTCTACAGCCTCTCCAAATGATTGAAAGACATTATCAATTGGCGTAAGAGATTTTAACAGAGGTGTTGTCAAAAATTGGAATGTGTTTTCATCAACATCACCTGTAACCGGCAGTTTGCTTGCTTCCTGAAATTTTTTTACCAGTTTTTGAGTGGCCGGGCCAAAATCCTGGTCAATACCGGTTTTAAATCCATGATAACAAAGCCATTCCTGAATCAGCTTAACCATCTTGTGCTTGCTGCCTCTGGATATTACTTTGGGAAGGCTAACTTCCTTTTGAAGCCACCTGTACTTAATTTCTGAAATTGAAATAAGTGTGTCCATAAATAATTCCTTTCTAATGAGTGATCCTTGTTAGATAATTTATTAATAAGGCCTCCCTCTTTGATCATATTCCAGTAACAAAACATGACGAATTGGTTACTGTCCCACACTCCGCAGATCTGAAAGCCCAAGTTCATTGAGTTTTTCTTCAGTAGGATAGCCGGTTTCTGGATTCCACCCTCTTAATTGATAGAACTCTTCCCGCATTTTTTTGAAAACGTCACGGTCCAGGGTTTTGCCTTTACGGTTTAAAACAATATCACCCTCTCCGGGTACCAGCACATCTGTGTTCATAAAAACGCTTTGAACCGGATCAGTGTAATTGAATTCTGCAACTGTATCATCTTTCTCTGGGTCCCAACCTTCCCGCAAAAGAATGGCACGCTGCTGATTAAAAATAATTTCACCGAATTTCAAAAGTTCATTCTCACTCAGTTTTTTTCCGGTTACTGCGTTGAAAATACGGGACTCTAAGGTTGAATCGCCCACCTTATCTTCTGTATGGTGTGAAAACAGCAATGGCCAGCAGGAATCACACAGTCCCAGGCTATCCTTGACATAGGTACGATCTATGATGCGTGAGGCTGCCATGGCCTTGCCTTCATGAGTGTTCAAGTCCCAGGCCTTATCGTGGCCCCAGAATTTGGTTACAGACTTTCGATATACATCTGCAGAAACCGGTGTTGATCCGGGATATTGCAAATTCATGACCCACATGCCAATAGTTCTGCTGACCTCGTGGAGCATGGCAATGGGCTGTCGGGGCTCAAAGGCATACAATAAACCATTCATCAAATATTCCCTTGCCGAATAGGTAGCGCCATCGCCCACACCTGCAACTTCATTGGCAAACAGTTTTTTAGCTTCTAACCCTAAGGTTTCTCCGGCCCTCAAAAGTCCTTCAGCCATAAGATCACCAAACCCTTTCCGAAATGCGATCATATCGCAGAGGTCTTTAAAAAATGCCCACGTCCCTAATTTATCAATTTCAAGACCGGTTTGGCCGTCGCTCAAATAACCTGCCTTATAACCCGCACTGATCCAGTGAACGATATTGAAAATCTCCATGGTACATAATGAGAGATCGTTGCAAAGTCCTGTGGCATCCGAAGCAGTTTCAGCCGGTTCACCCGGACGCCCCATCACCCAAGGAAAATATACAAACATGGCCTGACACTTTCTCACAACCTCTTTCTTGGATTTGGTTCGGAAGGTAGATCGCATAGTACAATCCAGACCACACTGAAAACAAGAAGCCTTACCTATGCGGACAATCTGATCCGGTGGATATGGACTGAATGAAGTGTCCCGCTTATTTAACTTGATTGTTAAATGATTTAGCTCTTTTAATACCGCAGGATCACTTACCAAAGGAGATTTAGTTCCTATAACAGCAATGGCTTTTAAATTTTTAGCTCCTAAAACCGCCCCAAAACCGCCGGTTGCGCTACCCTCATTATCAGTCATCAGGTTTGCATTGCGGCATAGATTCATCCCGGCAGGACCGGTAGTAATGAAATGCGTTTTTTTGCCATGTTTTTCTTGTAAATACTCCTTGACTTGCTTAACACCCTTAAAATGAATTTGGGCTGCATCCTTAATAGTGGCTTTCCCATCTGAAATGAATAAGTAAACAGGTCGATCCGCCTTTCCAGACACCATGAGTCCATCAAAACCAGCTCTTTTTAATGCAGGCCCCCAATACCCGCCCATGTTACCGTAACAAAAGCCTTCCGGCATCAACATGGGTGACTTTCCCACGACTTCAAAACGTGATGCACCTTGGGCACCTGTTGCTGTCAAATGACCTGTCATAAAAATCAAGTGATTTCCCGGATCAAAAGCCCTGACTGTAACAGGAACATATTCCCAGTACAAGCGGGTGGCGATTCCCCGCCCGCCTAAAAAACGGTCTGCATACGGCTGAGTATCAATTTTTGTAATGGTTTCTGAAGAAAGATCAACCTTTAAAATTTTACCCCGCCAACCGTAAGCTGAAGAATTTCCAGCCATATTCACCTCCTGTTTAATTCAGTACAAACTGTTATGAGGATAATACTTTTCAACCTCTTTTAATAGAGTGATTGACAAAAACCATATTTTTTTCATATTTATAAACAATAATTTAAGATTAGTTTATAAAATCCCTGTTAAAAAGGGCAAAGGTATAAAACAATGCTGGAAAGAAAAATAAATATTCAAATTGACCCAAAATTATGTGATGGTTGCGGACTATGTGTCAAGGTTTGCCCGTCTGAAACAATATCCATTATCAATAAAACAGCTCAAATTACCGGAGATGAATCACTTACTTGCGGACATTGTATTGCAATTTGCCCTATGGATGCAATAAGTCTAAAAAATTCTGAATTTGGAAAAATTAATTTTAATACATTCACTTATGAAAATAAATGGATCAAACATGGTAATTTTGAGACATCAGAACTGGTCAGACTTATGCTGTCCAGAAGATCATGTAGAAATTTTAAAGATAACAATATAGACAAAGATATTCTTGAAGACCTGATAAAAATTGGAATAACTGCCCCCTCAGGATCAAATTGCCAGGACTGGACTTTTATAATTATCCCTACAAAAAAAGATGTTGCAAACTTTGGAGAAAAAATCGGAGAATTTTTCAAAAGATTAAATAAACTATCTAAAAATATAATTCTAAGAAAAGGTATGACGCTCTTTGGCAATAAAAAACTGGAATTTTATTATGAGAACTACTATGAATCAGTTAAAGAAACAATTGAACTATATGAAAAGGAAGGGATTGATAAGCTTTTCCACGGAGCAACTGCTGTAATTATAGTGGGAGGGCTAAAAGAATCAAGTTGCCCTTCAGAAGATGCACTCCTTGCAACCCAAAACATTCTTTTAGGAGCTCACTCCATGGGGCTTGGGTCTTGCGTGATTGGTTTTGCCAGTAATGCAATTGCAAATGATGCAAAACTTAAAAAAGATCTGGGAATTGATAAAAAGGAAGCTATCTATTCTGTTATCGCTCTTGGATATCCCAATGAAAAGTTTAGAAAACTAACTGTTAGGAAAAAAATAATCCCAAGATATATTACTTTTTAATTTGAAAAAAATTTCTATTTTAGCATTCATATTATTTTTTCAATGTGGCTCATAAGATTTATTTCATTTGTAAATGTTAAATCATACATGCTGGTCAGGCCTTGTGTTTGTTCTTTACTCAGGCCAAATATACAGAGAATAAATTGGTCTTTTTGAATATTCAGCTGTTTTCGCAATTTTAAATACTTATCAATATCCTGCCGAAATTCCCCTGATTTACACTCAATACAAACCGGAGTATTCTTTTTAGTTAAAAAGAAAATATCAAGTTCATTAGATACGCCATTTGGGAAAGAAACTTGAATACTTCTCATACAAGATGCATCAATTTTTTTATCTTGAAAAAATTCCAATAATTTTATGAAAGTAAACCATTCCATCCATATCCCATTAAAAAAAGCTCTAATTTTAGGAGCTGTTTGGAGTGTGAGCCGAATTATTTTATCTTTCTTCTGGTAAAAATATTTTGCCACAAATGAATAATCATGCATTTCTTTACAAAATGATGTTATTTGATTTATCTCTTTTTGATTTTTCTTAGAAAGATCTAATTTAACATTTGTGTAGCCTTTGTTTTGAATATATTTAATCTGATCACTAACAAATTTAAGCACATCAAAATTATTGCCTATTGATAATGCTATCTCATCAAAGAATCCAGTTGTGTCGACAGCTTCATGGTTGATTTGAAATTGGATTTGACGTTTTTCAAACCATTCTATAATTGGCTCATATTTGTCAGCTTGTGTTAAAGACTTTGTGTTGTGAATATCAATTTCTTCAACTGTAACACTTTCAACTGCTTGAATATCTTTAGCATCTTCTTTAGCAGATATTTGCCTTAGTTGTTCCAATTCCTTATTTTGGGCAATATGTTTCTGAATTAGAGCTTTGACAAATGATAGCGTGTCGTAAATTGGTGTGATCTGCTTACATTTTGGGCATTTCACAGATTTTCCAATATAGTCATTTCCAACTTCTCGAATATGACCACATTTGTTGCATCTAAAGAGAGCCATTGTATGTGTTCCTTTATATATTTAAATTTTTCGTAGGATTGGCGATAGGACTCATTATTGGCATTTGCTTATATGTAATATTCATTACTATTTCCTGGCAGCCTTGATAATAATAACTGATTTTTGTGGCACATCTTTGTACATCTTAAATCTGCCTGTTTTTACTTTACCAATGGCGTCAACGACATCCATCCCTTTTATCACTTTTCCAAACACTGCATACCCGTATTCCCTGTCATTCTTATAATCAAGGAATGCATTATCAACCAGGTTAATAAAAAACTGTGATGTAGCTGAATTTATATCCTGTGTTCTTGCATAGGACAGGGTGCCTCTGAGGTTTTTTTTGCCGTTATTTGCTTCATTTTTAATAGGCTGCTTTGTTTCTTTCTTGTTCATGTCTTTATCAAAACCTCCGCCTTGCAACATAAAACCTGCAATAACCCTGTGAAAAATAACATCTTTGTAAAAGCCTGAATCTACATAATTTAAGAAATTCGCAGTTCCCAACGGAGCTTCTTGATCAAAAAGTTCAATTTCAATATTTCCCATGTTAGTTTCTAATACTACAACTGCATTTTTTGCCCAAACATTGTTTCCAGCCATACTGAATATAATAACAAATAAAAAACTTACTAATTTAGATTTCATAATTTCTTTAATTCCTTTTAATTGAGGTTTTACATCTTTTCATAATCACCTAGTATTTCCCGTGCCCATTTAGGTAAAGGAGATATTAGTTCTTCACATTTCTGAGATTTTATAATAGCTACTTGTAAAAAAGGATCATCTATAGAAGAATTATCTAAAAGTCTGACATCATCCACTAAAGGTAATGCTGTTTTGATATGTTTCATTGTACGAGGAATTCGGCTGTGTATTTTTTCAGAGGATACACTATGTCCACCCTCTGAGACACGTTGATGCACCCGGGCTTCATTCAATTCAGAACTGCTTAGGTGAATATAAACAAGCGTAATTTTATAACCATGTGCTCTTGCTTTTGCAATGAAATCTATTTTAGATTCGTGTGAAAAAACAGTCTCAAAACAGAAAGATACTCCATGGATGATCAGATCTTCTCTTATTTTAGAAGCTAAAGCAGCTGCTTGATAACTTAAATCCTCCGGATTTTTGGAATCAATTTCCTTTGCTATCAAGTCGGCATTTATAAATTTTATTCCATATTTAGATAGATAAAGCCTATAAAAAGTAGACTTGCCTGCGCCGTTGCCACCAGCTAATATCCAAAGATGTTTTGATTCTGTCATCTAAAAAGCCCTGAATCTACCATTCTCAAACTTCCCGGTTTCACGCTTTCCTGTCGCCGAATCAATTCTATCAAGAAAACCAACTCTTTTTTGGCTTGCTTCATAATAAATTCTGGCAGAAGTTACTTTTTGAGCAAGCAAACCTTTTTTTCGATCATTTTCAAGATCATTGAATATGTCGTCTGCGTCAATAATGACAGATTGTACAGGTTCCAACTTTATTTTTTTTATACCTTGAGCCACAGTAAAAGCATCAGCAAGACTTAATTCCGAAGCTATTGCTTTGCCTAACTTGGCCCAATGCTCAATCTGCTTGGCTTTAGATCTGTTTTCAACCATTGCTTCACGTCCTGCTTCTTCAACCAATACCGAATCAAGCCTTAAAGATATTGTTGTCATGGGTACCCCTTATTGATACAATCCGCATCAAAATGATGCTATTTACCACAATAATAATGCTTGACTATCCAAATGTCAAGAGAGCACTCTTCAGATATTAATCTTTTAAGTTTTTAATAAAATTAATTACTGAGGCACAAAAACTATCAAACATTTTGTTTCCAGCGGGGACAGTCAATTGATGTCTCACTTTTTGATTTTTTGTAAATTTAATAATCTCAACATTCTGGAAGTGTTTTTCAACAAGGTTCAAACTAATTCTATTGTTAATCGTTTTATCATCCTCTGTATAAACCAGAAGTGTGGGCAGGTAAATCTGTTTTTCAGAAATATTGGTTTTTATTTCATTCCCCAATTTAATCAGCTCATTAGCTGCTTTAATCGGCAGGGCTGAATTATAGTAATCCTGGTTTGAAAGCGGAATAATTAAATCTTTGCTTCTGCAAACCTTGTATATAGTTTTTAAAGAAACCGAATCGCTGAACATGCCAAGGCCTTTGCTGAGCCATTGGCCTGCCGACCATTTAGGCGCAAAATAAGGAGCGAGAAGAATAGCGCCCTGTATTCTATTGTCATCATAATTATTTTTTAAAAGAAAATCTGTAACAATGGTACCTCCCATTGAAAAGCCTACTAAAATGATATTCCTGTAGTTAGGTGCCAGTTTTTCAATACTTTTTTTTAATGTAAGCTGCCAGGATGAATATCGGGTTGCATTGGCAAAATCAATGTCACCCCCAAAACCTTCAATTAAAGGTAGATAAACCGTAAAGCCGTTTTTATTTATCTCGTTTGCCAGAAAATAAACTTCAAAAGGAGAGCTTATAAACCCGTGCAGAAGGATGACAGCAGTATCATTATTTCCATACATTATTTTTGAATAATTTGATTCTCTCACTGAAGGATCATATATCTGTTCAAAGTTTATTTTCTTCATTTTATCGCCATCTATTTTTTTATATTTGTAAAATAAATCTAAATACTTGGGTCCTTCTCTGAACTCTTTATGGTCGGACAGGTTAAAAGAGGCGCATGAATAAAAAAGCATCAACATCATAAGCCAGGCTGTCATAAAAAAAATTCGACCCCTACCAGGATCTTTGCATGAGTGTTTCATTTTTTCGACATCAATCATTCAAGCTATTGTCTATCACATTCCAACTGCAGTAGCGAGATTCATACTTAGTTTCATCAGAAACAAGAATATCTTTTATTGCACAGAGGCAGGGGTTTTCCTTCACGATTAGACTCAAGACAGCAGCATCGATTTCTTCTCTATCAGTTTTACTGATATTAAAATCAGTTTTGATCAAATTGAGCTCGTCTTTATTTTTAAGATCTTCGAATTTAATATGATAAAAAAAAGTTTCCTGATTTTTATAACTCAATAATAATTCTCTAAAATCTTTAACAGTTTCTAACCGGTTGGCTGATAAAAGGCTATCAAAACTATCTAAAACGTTAAGATCAACTATATAATCAAAAAATTTTCGTGCATCACTTGAATCGCTACTTACACCTTTAGCTTTAGTAAATGAATCTACAAGGATTACTACAATTTTATTATATTCTGATTTATTTATTTCGATTATCTCCTTAACGCTATCTAATCCAAGGTTATCAAAAACTCCACCATCAAAAACGTGAACATATTTCCTGCTATCTTCTTTAGCAAAATTCCTTAAAGTCATGTAATTAAATGCTGCCGGGGAACATGCTGTTGCCATAACAGCTCTTCCAACATGATATTTGTTGATATTGGATTTAATTTTTATAAAATCATCATGGGTAAAAGTAAATTTTTTTGAAGTTTCACCTGTTGTTCCATTTGTAGCATTTAATACTATGTATGGGCGATCTGTGTTGACTTCTATATCTCCAAATTTAAGATCAGTCCCGATTATCTTACTATCAAACAGATTATTAGTTAAAGTCTGTGCCATGATATCTGATCTGTCAAATGCAGTGAACCAGAATTTCAACATATTTTCAGGCCGAAACCAATTACCCAGCCATCTGTATTTATAATTTTTACTCATTAATTTCTTTACAATTTCTGAGTTCCACTCTCTATCAAATTTAATTCCATTTGAGTTATCATTAGGATCTTTAGAGATGACATAGTATGCTGCTGGCAAGGAACCCCCGGATACTGCGGAAATAATATCTACTTCTTTCAATAAATCGACTTTTTCAGCTTTAAATACATCCTGCATAGCTAACATGATTGAAGCAGAAAAATATGCTGCTCTGCTTCCTCCTCCAGATAATGAAAGTATAAATAGTACTTTTTGCTGAGTCTCTCCTCTATCTTGTGTAATCTTAAAAGTTGCTTTTGTTTGCAAAGGCTCTTGTCCAAGCCTTTTGTTAGTATGAGAAAAAGATGAACATCCTTGCACAAACAAAATGACCACGATTAATAAAAAAAATTGTGATGATCTCATTTTTAATCTCCTTCAATTGAACATCTTATTTTACTAATTGCTTGGGATATATACCTTTTAGTATTTCACAGTTCCGCATTGTCTCCCCTGCTGTTCAGACTTTTTGTAATTAGCTGTTCCAGTGCTTTAAAAGATTTGGAAGACTTGCCGGCTGCTTTCCCTTTTTTGATATTTCTTAAAAGCTGTCTCAGCCTCTGACGCTCCAGTCCCGGGCAGGCAGAGACAAGTTCTTCCAGCACAGCCGGATTGCCTGTTAATAGTCTGTCAATCCACTTCCTGGACTCCTTAACTATTTTTGATTCTATAGGAAGATAAGCATTGGTTTGCAGCAATGCTTGCCGGATCGGTTCCGGGTCTACATCCCTCATCAATGCTCCAATAAATTGCCTCTGCCTTCTACCTGCAACATTGGATTTAATGGATTGGGCTTCAATCAATGCATTAAGCAGCTTATCAGGAAGCCCCATACCTTTTAATTGCTGTATTGGCAATTTGATGAGCTCTTCTCCAAGTTTTTGGAGTTCTTCAGCCTCTCTTTTTATCTGTGATTTACTCTTGCCCTGAATGTTATTTTCCATAATTATTGCTTAGAATAATACTTTTAAACCTGTTTTGACAGAGTTATTGACAAAATTCATACTGCAATGCATTTTGAGTGAGCGAAGTTCAAGGTATTTTTTGTGCTTCCTGATAAGCGGGTTTTTATTGTTCGTATTTTTATTTTTTTTCATGATTATCAAAAAACGAGCTGATAGCGTGTGCCCCTCCCCTGCCCTAATCGTTGCAGAAATTCTTTTTCTACAAGGGTTTTCAGACTGTATTGAATCGTCCTCAAAGGAATCCCGGTTGTTTTGATAATATAACTTGCATTTAACCGGTTTTCTGGTTTTTCTTTAAAACAATTCAAAACAATCAAAGCTGTTTTTGAAAGCTTTTGTAAATTTACAAACCGTTTTCGATAAACCGGGATATCATCCAATGCTGAATCAATTATTTTTACAAAAAACCAAATCAAAGGTTCTATTTCATACTTCTCTGGATTTTGATAGAATTTCCCTTTGGAACACTTATGCAAGACTGAATAATAAAGCGGCCGATTTTGCTCTATGTGTCGATCAATAGCAAGCAATGGAACAATGCTTTTCCAATGTTTATAACCGTTTTGGAGTAAGGCTAAAATAAAAAGTGCCCGGCCGAGCCTACCGTTCCCATCAGTAAAAGGATGAATCGCCAAAAATCGAAATATAAATAAAACAGGGACTGGAAGAGGATAATTCGATTTGATACTTCCACCTGTCATTTTATTATACCAGATGGTCAAATCAACCATAGCTGTTTGTGTGATTATACCGGGTGGAGCGGGATCTAATACTACTCGTTCCTCTCTGGTTTCTAAATTTTTAGAAACCACTTTATTCTGAGTTGTTTTATACCCTCCCAAATGGTGTGCAGAACCCGAATGGTAACAAAGCAAATCGTGATGAAGCCCCCGGATAGTTGATTCAGTTAACGGAAAAAATTGATCAGCCTGGTGGTAAATGGTTTTTAGCACTTCCCTGCAACCAGCTACTTCTTCGATACTCCGTTCTTTATCTTTAGATAGCTTGTCCTCTATAAAGCCTTTCATCTGATCAAAGGCTGTTGTTTTACCATCTTTTGTCAAAACCGTATCAATCCATTCAATTTCCTGGTCTGTTAGTACCGAATTTTCGATCCTTGTAGATGCTCCAATGTTGCAAATCAGCGCAAATCTGTGGAGATATCGAGTCTCTTCCCCTGAGATACCCTCAAGTTCAATATGAATTCTGATGAGCCGTTCTTCCAGCTCCCATAATGAACGTTCAAGTTGTGATGACAATTTAATATTTGACATATTTAATTCCTTTTTAGAAAGAATACGCAAAATCACGCAATATTTCAAGCAAAAACATTGCGTGATTTTGCACAATTAGGAATCAGCTTAAAATTATCGCTTATGTTATTTTATACCCAATTCTTTTTTGACTTTTTTAACTCCTTTTTTATTGAGCTCATTTAGAAATTCAAGAGGCTCACCATCAGTGTTGTTCATTTTATTGTGGAATATCCTGAGTTGGAAAAAGCTGATCAGGATCAAGGCATTTGTTTTTAGTGTGCAAAAAGTTCCTGCAAACAATTTACTGTCTTAACCTGGGCTCTTTGAGAAATCGTACCGAGTTTTTGAATTAATCTGGATTTATCAACTGCGCGCAATTGATCCAATAGAATCAATCCTTTTTTCCCTTGAAAAGTACATTGAATGCGAGTTGGAAAATTAAACCCTTTAGATGTCATTGGAGCAATTATAGCAGTTTTTAGCGAGGACATTTCATCAGGTGAAATGATAACACATGGTCTTGTCTTTTGAATCTCCGAGCCCTTTGTTGGATCTAATCGGACTAACCATATATCGAATCTATGAGTATTCTGTTTTACCATTCCCACTCCCCATTATTGGTAAGAGGAGCATCTAACCATTCTTGATCAATTGGATCAGCTTCTTTTATTTTTAAAATTTTATCAAATTCCTTTTTCCACCCTTGTCTTGGTTTTTGCACAGGTTGAATTGTCAGCCCCTCATCACTAATTTTAAAAACCAATTCTTGACCTTCCAATTTAGCCTGTTCAATAATTGCTTTTGGAATCCTTACGCCTTGTGAGTTGCCAATCCTTATCAAAGTAGTCATACTTACCTCCATCCGAGATTAATGTAATTACATTATAATCACATTAGAAAATTATGTCAAACTCGAACTAATGCAAAAATTTCATTATCAGGCATGTATAAACTGAGATGAATCAGCCCGCTTTTCTCATAGCCTTTATTGAGAAAAACTCAACTGCATTTTTCCCCATAATTCTTTTCAATAATTTTTCAGGTAAATCCATTTTATGAATTAATTTAATTTCACGATCCCACGCATAAGGAATATTTGGAAAATCCGAGCCATACATGATTCGATCTGCTCTCATCTCTATCAGTGGCGGTGGTGTAAGATTTGGTAAATAATCAGCTAATGCCATAGTCGTATCAAGCCAGAGATTATCATATTTTTCAATCAGTTTTTGATAGGCTGAAAATTCATCAACCCCAAGGTGTGGTACACATACTTTTAATGCTGGGAAATTTTTAATAACTTCCTCTAACTTGTCAGCACTACATAATAAATATGGATCACATTTATACACAGGGCTCTTAGGCTCTCGTCCGACATGCATTACTATTGGTTTTCCGTGAGAGGAGCATGTCTCGTAAATGACCATCATATCTTTACTATTCATGTCAAAGCACTGCACATGAGAATGAAGTTTTATTCCCTTTAACCCAAGTTTAAAAGCATTCTCCAGTACGGCTTTGCTGTCTTCTTCACCGGGAAAAACTGTTGCCATGCCAGTAAGTTGTTGAGGAAATTTTTGACAAAGTTCTGCCATGAACAGGTTTAACTCATTTGCAATTCCAGGCTTGTGAGCATATTGTAAGCCAATTATATGACTTATTCCCCGGTTCAATAAAAACTCCAAAAGCTCTATTGAGGTTAATTTATAGCGAACAGGCCATCCGTATTTATCAAACCATTTCCAAACAGCGTTAAAAATCTCTTCAGGAAATAAATGGACATGGGCATCAATGACACAAGGCATAGACTTCGGAATGCTGCCCATTTCAGAGTCATCAAGCCCGGGAAGGGGTGTATCTAACATTGGATCGTTTGCAAATTTCATATTGATTAGGGTTCTTTTATATCATAAATATCTTTTACATATTCTTTAAACCAAACCGGTCTTTTAAAAAATACATAGAGTAAAACTACAGCGGTAATTGGAAACGGGATTATCAAGTCAAAAATAGCGAATAAAATTAAAAAGATAAATATTTTAGTTTTAGTTTTCATATAAATTAAGGATGTATATTTATGAATTTCATCAAAACACCAAAAATCTGTTAACGGCAGTCCTTTTTTAAGGATTGCCAGCTTCTTATAAACTCTCCCAATCAGGAATAACTCTTGCGACTGCAACAGCATTTTTTACATAAAACATATGTTATGTCAAAGAGATGGAGTTAACTTAACGTGCTCTCCCTCAATTTCAAGAGTAGTTTTTGAATAAGTCAACTTTTTAATGATCTTTCCATCCGTGAAATGA
>Ga0255393_10079_pt1 | contig 14159 bp, 11 predicted proteins | sample ANMaggSeSYBR01C8_FD_182122 | JGI IMG/M metagenome (GOLD analysis project Ga0255393, IMG submission 182122) | Sediment cell enrichment communities from methane seep in Santa Monica Basin, California, United Staets - ANME aggregate JGI... | ecosystem: Environmental > Aquatic > Marine > Cold seeps >... | reverse complement strand
TTCCATATTACTAATGGTCGGTCTCTTATTCCTTGTCAAAAAAACACGGCTTGGAAAAGCAATGCGCGCAGTTGCCATGGATAAAGACACAGCTGCTCTAATGGGGATTGACGTCAACCAAACGATCAGCAACACATTCATCATCAGCGGCGCCCTTGCTGGAGCAGCCGGCGTCATGTGGGGGCTGCGGAGGGGCCTGTAGGCGATCTTTTCAAGAAAATAACCGACTGATGCAGAAACAGCCATACCAACAATAAATGCGATCAGAATGGATAATACCGGGTAGGCGTTTGCAAAAACCAATTCAGGGTTCCCAGCTGACGGCACGTTGATGGACTTGGCCGCTTCGAACACAAAGTAACCCGCGAATGCGCCAATCATCATTACTTCGCCGTGGGCAAAGTTGATCATTAGCAGGATGCCGTAAACGAGGGTATAGCCGATGGCAATTAAGGAATAAACACCACCGATGATCAGGCCGGATATGAGAAGCCGCGTCCAGGTTTCAGGACCGTATAAATTTTGTACGATAAAAACAAGATAAAGTCGCCAGATAATATATGCGGCGACAAGAATTCCAAATATCGGACGAATATACTTTAAGAGTTTGCGCAGGTGTTTAAGGGGGGGGGTGGTTTTCTCGTTAGATTTCATAAACATACTCCAAAAAACAATAGCATTGTGTATTTCAAAATGAAAGGAAAGGTTTCCCTTTCCCTTCATTTTTTGTAATATAGATTTATTTATTAGTTAACAGTGACATATTCTCCGTCAGTAAGGGTCCAGAATTGTGGACCTTCAACATTGCACTCACCAGTGTCACCACAGGTGTATGTGCCGCTGATGCCGGTGTAATCAGTCAAACTGCGGACAGCATCAACAACAGCGCCGCGCGGAATGTACAGCGCGCCATCATCGCCTACTACTGCTGCTGCTTTGACCATTGTGATCAGAACAGTGGTGCAGTCATAGCTGTTATATGAGAATGGTGAGAGTACGACAGGTCCAACACCATAAGCAGCCAGGTAATCTACATCGAATTTTTCTTTCTCATCAGTCACAGGGGGTTCTTTCGGGGTCGCGTGGTATGTGCCTTCTCCGTTTTCGCCAGTGAGAGCGAGGAAATCAGCACCGAAGGTTCCGTCACAGCCAAAGAACACGGCATCTTCGAGGCCTATTGATTTCATCTGGTTGGTAATCACTGCGCCTTCTGCGCTGTACCCACCGAAGTAAATTGCCTCAGGTGCACTTGCGGAAATCGTTGTCAGGATTGGGGTATAGTCAGCTTCACCTACGGTGACACCTTCGAAAGTAACTACTTCACCACCGAAAGATTCAAATTCAGACTTGACAATTGCCGCGAGTCCTTTACCATAGTCCTCACCGTCATGCAGCACGGCGATTTTTGTGAAACCAAGAGTGTTAAACATGTATCCCGCCGCAGCGGAACCCTGGGCCTCATCAGTGAAAGGAACACGGTTGAAAACTGCTGACCCAACTTTGGTCAGGTCGGGATTCGTGGCTGAGGGGGAAAGCATTGCAATGCCTGCACTATCATAGATCGGGATTCCTGCAGCTGTAGCGCCCGAGAACAATGGGCCAGCCATACCAACAACGGTGGGGTCAGCAGCCAGTTTATTGGCAACCGCGGCGCCGCCTTCTGCGCCTCCCTCGTCGTCTTCAGCCATTAATTCAAAGCTCCATCCTTCAAAATCTCCAGCAGCAGCTACTGCGAGCAGGCCGCTGTTTTCGGCATCAATACCAAAGTCAGCATAAGGGCCTGTCATTGGGGAACTCATGCCGATCTTGATGGTCTGGCCGGCTTCAACTTTTGCGCAGCCATAAGCGTCTGAAGCGCATACTTCCGGCTCACCGGAAACTACTTCTTCAACGACTGCTTCTTCTACTGCAGGTGCTTCCTCTGCGGGGGCGGCTGCCGGCGCGCAGGATGCGAGAACTACAGCAAATAATATAACAATTGATAATAGGTAATGTTTTTTCATTTTCTTCAACTCCTTTAGCGTTGATTTCTGTATTTTTCTTACGTTTAATAAACTTGTCAGACTTGTTTTCCTGGTGCACCTCCTCTAAAAATATATTTGTATATTTACTGAGGCGTTCCTCTTAATTACGGAACCTGCCTCCCGGATGTTGACCTTGTTATCTGTGCAGCGTTGATCAAGATTCTGATCAATTTTCTAACGGCGTTTCCGCTGCCCTTGAGTATTAGATTTATATTAACGCTTAATTGGGCGGATTATGCCACACATGTTAATTATTGTCAATAAAAGTCATAATAGTAAAGGACTTAAATCACTTTACTATTGTACCGAAAATTGCTATTTGTAACAAATATTTTCTGAGATTTTATATTATTCTTCATGGTGTTATAATCCGCTGGTATTGTCACTAGGTTCTAATAAGGAGGATCGTACGAATGGCAACCGATATCCAAACCATGCGTGAAAAGATCTGCGAACTTGGACGTTTATTATTCGACCGCAAACTGACGGATGCTTTCGGCGGAAATATCAGCGCTCGCGTGGGGGAACACATCCTCATCACCCCGCGTTATGCTGGCGCTCAATTCAATTGGCAGCTTAAACCAGAGCAGATCATCGTTGCTACTGCGGACGGGAAAAAACTCGAAGGCAGTGATGAAATGTCCCGCGAATCGAAAGCGCATTTCAGGCTTTACGAAGATTTTCCGCAGGGAAATGGAATTGTTCACGGACATGCGCGCAACATCCTTGCTTTCTGTGCGGCTGGTGTGCCTATTCCCCCCATCCTAGAAGCGAATTTCCCGATGGGCGAGATTGGATTTTGTGAATTCGCGCCTGCCATAACAGATGAATTAGCGGAATCTGTTGTAAAAGCGCTTCACAAGAAAGAATCTGCTCTTGCCGATTTGGCTGCTTGCGTGATGGCCCCCTGGCATGGCATTTTTGCGCTCGCTAAGACTGTCGATGATGCTTACAACGCGGTTGAACTTATCGATAATGCTGCCTACATTATCCTCATGAGCAGCGGTCTGTCCTCATTATCAACTCATGCGTCCAACTGGGCTGAGCGGACAGCTATATTAAAGGAAGAAATAGCCAAATACGGGAAATCGACCGAATGATTCTGACCGTTACTCCAAACTCAGCCATTGACTGGGCACTATTTATCCCCCATTTCAACTGGGAAGGACCTCTCCACGCAGATAAAGCAATTTGGGGCATGGCTGGTAAACCGTCCAGTGCTGCCTGGGTTTTAGGCGAACTGGGTGTGGATACGATCGCCATGGGTTTTGCCGCCGGCACTTCTGGAGAAAAAATGATTGAACTTCTCGAACAGAAGAATGTGGAGACTGATTTTATATGGGTCAGCGGCGAGACACGGCTTAATGTGCATGTGTTTGACCGGGAGAATGGGCGGCAGACTCTCATTGCGGTCGATACGTTAGAGATTACCAATGCGCATATTGAACGTTTTATGAAGCGCTTTATAAAAAAACTCAAACAAGCGAAAGTGCTTATAACTGGCGGCAGCTTACCCGCGGGTCTTACTCCTGATTTCTTCCGTGAGATCATCACGACTGCAAAAGAGAAAGGTGTTCCGGTTGTTCTAAACTCTGGTTTTCCGCATTTCTCTAACGTGCTTTTGGCCAGCCCCGATCTGATCAATCTCAACCGTGCGCATCTTTCCAGCGTGGTGGGATACGAGATCATTTCCGTAGAGGATGCCTATCAGGCAGCCCGCGCCATCCTTGAAAAATACGGCACACAGGTGCTCGTTACCCTCGACAATGAGAGGTCTCTCGCGGTCCTAAAAGAGAGTGCCTACCGTATTCCCGCTCTAAAGGTCGAGCAGATCAAAAACACTTATGGCGCCGAAGGCGGAATTCTGGCTGGCATTGCCTATGCCCTTGCGAACCAGTTCCCAATTGAGGATGGCATTCGCCTGGGCGCTGCTGCATCAAGCGCGGTCACCATGACCTCCGCTGCTGCTGACTGCCGCAAAGATGATGTCGAACGCCTACTATCAAAAGTCGAACTGATCCCCTACCCTTAGGAATAACCTTATGCTGGAACACTACTACCTTCGCCGTCCAACCCAGGATGATATTGACGCTGTCCTCGCACTCATGATCCGCTGCGATAAACGCGATGTCGGCTTTCCCGATTCTGATCTCACCGATCTGCGCGATGACTGGGAGCGCATAGACCTCTCGCAGGATGCCTGGCTGGCCGTTGATAAACAGGGTGTCCTCCAGGGCTATGGTGCGGTGCTCCCCTGGTCCACCGGTAAGATCGTCGCGGTCTATGATGCCCCCGGCGCGGAAGATAGTGACCTCTTTCTCAGTCTCATCGTCCTATGTGAAGGGCGCGCCCGCACCATTCTGCGCGAGGCGGACGACCCCAAAAAGCAGACCCTTGTTTCCTACATCTCCGCTTCCGTCGAGCATCAGAAACAGGTGTTGGCCGACGCTGGCTATACGGTTACCAAACACATTTTCAATTTACACCGTGATCTTGCGGATGATATTCCTGCGCCTGTTTGGCCGGATGGCGTGACCTTGCGTGGGGTCAGCCCTGGCGCTGATGACCGAGCCCTGCATGCCCTCATCCAGGATGCCTTCGATAAGCCCGGGCGGACACCGCAGCCCTTTGATGAATGGCAGACCTACATGATGCACCCCGGCCGCTTTATCCCCGAGCTGTGGTTTCTTTTAGAAACAGAAAATGAACTTATCGGCTGTGTGCTTTGTTACGAATATCCTGCCCTTGGCTGGGTGCGCCAGCTTGCTGTTTGCGCTGACCACCGCGGCGCTGGTCTTGGACGCATGCTTCTCCAGCATGCCTTTACTGTTTTCAAAGAACGTGGCTTCCCCAAAGTTGGCCTCGCAGTCGAGAGTGAGAACGAAACCGCCAACAAACTTTACCAGAACGCTGGCATGCGCGAAGTCGTCCACCTCCACGAATATTCCAAAAAGATCATATAAATAACTTGTCATTCTGAACATGGCGATCGCGAAGCATATGCTTAGGGTTTCCAAATTCCTTGAAGTGGCTTGGTAAGTCTTTCTTCCCGCTGCTCGAATTCAGCATCCTTTAAAAACCTGTCATTAGAAGTCAATTCACTACGCCTAATCTTTTAGATTGTATAATAATCAAAGTGTATTAATTAATAAGGGATTCAAAAAACGACAGCTCAGAAGAGCGAGTGAGAAAAAGTCTTAAGGAATCGGGGTATTAATCATGGAAAACCACCCTCTAATAATAAACGTCCCCTCCTTACGAAAGGGACGCCGGACTAACGAGACTATCGTCAGCGCTGTTATCAATAATATAATGTTTTTAAAGAGATTTGTCAAATGAATCATGCAGGTACACAACAAGTTATTACATACATTGATGGTTTCAACCTCTATTATGGTTTAAAATCAAAGTACGGTCGGAAATATATTTGGCTAAATGTTGAAGCTCTCTCCACGTGTTTATTAAAACAAGGACAGATTCTCAAAAAAGTAAAGTACTTTACTGCGATGATTCGCCATAATCCAAATAAAGAGAAACGCCAGCGGACGTATATTAGTGCTCTTGAGACCCTACCAAATACTGATATTTATTACGGAAAATATTTGACCAATCAGCATACCTGTCCAAGTTGCGGATATATTGAGAATATACCCAGTGAGAAAATGACTGATGTGAATATTGCCATGCACCTATTGACAGATGCGTTTAATAATGTGTTTGATACGGCAATTGTAATTAGTGCGGACAGCGATTTGACAGGTCCAATTAAAATGGTCAGGAATCTTTTTGTGAATAAAAAAATTGTTGTTGCCTTCCCCCCTGACAGGGTTTCTTTTGATATGAAAAATGTGGCATCTGCTTATTTTCATATCGGTCGTCAGAAGTTTGCAAAAAGTCAATTTTCTAAGATTATAAAATTGCCGAATGGCGTAAAAATACAGCGGCCAAGCAGCTGGAAGTAAAAAAGGCATTGCATCCCACACGCCTAAAAAATATGTTACTGCGAACCTCGCGTAGCGAGGTGTGGCAATCTCCCTCCTCTGTCATCCTGAGCAGCGCGAAGGATCTCGACTTACTGAATATACAAGCTTCAACTGCAATCAACTCCCCAAAAAAACCATGTCATCCTGAATTGTAGGTTGGGTTGTGTTTTTCTAACCCAACAGAACAATTTTTTCATATATATTTGTAATTATCTCCATGAGAAATAAATTAATCTTCTATTTGAAAATGACTATAGAGTTTATCCAACGTAAACTGGCTTCTCAATTTACAAACAATATTTTGATTTGCGAACATGCCGACTTCTCTGTACGCATTTTCTCTCGGTATTGTCTTAATCCAATCAATCCTCACTAAATATTCCGATAGCTCTAAGCTTCCAGAGTTTTCATCCATTTTGGGAGCTTTTAAGCTACAGTCAAGAATAGGCACCATTTTGCCATTTTGTTCCACAAGAAAATCTTTCGCTCGTGTTACTGTTTCTCTAACAATTCCAACCCCAACATATCCCTCTTGGGGAAGATAAGTAAAAATTCTTGCTCCAACAAACAATTGTTTAAAAGATCGGCTGTACCATTCCCCTTGGCCGGCAGATACAAACCCGTATTTTCTCGCGTCCTCCCAATTTCGGTGCTCAGACACCCCAAAAGCAACATAAAAATCCCTCTGGTTCCATGGCTCTCGTGTTCTCGTAGGTCTCGTTTTATGTTCGACAATATTTGGATCAACCATCCACGTTCTGGAGAGGTATTTGTTTTCCCCGTCCATAAAATATCTGAAAAATACTACATTGATTGGTACGCCATAATTCTCAGTCAAGTAATTCAATATTCGTTCTGTACTGCTGTCCAATTCACTGGATACAATGATCATCTTGTGGTTTTCATTGATCACTTCAGGAAAATCAACTTCTAATTTTTCAGAAAAACATTGTTCAATTTCTTTGTCTGGATAGTTTTGCCGGAAAATATCTTTTATATCCGATATAGTTTGTGTTTGTATCCAGGAAGCATAATCTAATACTTGTGCGACAATATCCCTTGGCGTTTTATCTCTTTTTAATTCTAAAATAGTAACGTTGCCTTCGATATCTAAGGCAAGAATATCAATGCGCCCACCAGAATTAGTGGTTACTTGTCTACCAATGACCAGTAAATTTGGATCAATGATTTCAATATTTTCTATGAGAATATCTTCAATGCCCATCTCAGTATCAGGAATTGAAAAATTGATTTGGCGTAATCCCTCATTTATATTCCAAATGGTTGTTTCTATTGGCATCGCGTTCCTCCTGGTTTTTTAGGGATATGTATCTAATTTCTATAAATTAAAGTGATTGGCCTATTTTCATATATCACTCCAGGCAATTTCGATAGAATTACAGCAATATAAGCAGGATTCGGTTCTGAGAATAACTTTCTGATTTGTTTTCTTGTAAGAGTTCTATGAGAAAATAAATATTTTGCTGCATTTTCTATATTTTTCTTTTGTATTTTTCTTTCTTTGTTGGTTGAGTGTATAAGAATAACCACCTCGTTATTACTAACCTTTAAAATTTCAAATGGCTTATCTTGGGCAAGTGTGGTTAGTGTTTTACCTACTAAATTTTCTATTACAGGCCAAATATTCATTTCCACCTACATATATTTAAGACATCCTTCCCCTCAAGAGGGGAAAGGTCGGAATAGGGGTCATTCCTCCTCCCCCCACACTTCCCCTATCTTCTCTTCAATCTTCTTTTCAAAAACCTCAATTAGCTTTTTATTCCCATCCACAATATTTTCCTCTTCCTCTATCTTAGATACCATCTGTTTTTGCTTATCAATTGATATAAAGGGAATTTTGAGACTCTTGATTATTTTCTGGGAAATATTGGGCTGTGCTCCACCGCTACTCATCCTTACCATATCATCAGTTAGGGTTCCCAAATAATAATAAATGAATTCTGGAATAAAATTATTTCCTGGAAACACACCGCAAATAGCTTGATTCGTGGAAGATTCAAACTTAAGTAGGCCTACTTGGCCAGCAGTTGCTCCATACATTGCAACTAAAACTGTATCTTTAGGAAATAGTTTTGCGGAAGATTGTTGGAGCCCCTTTTCTGTGATTTTCTCTTCTGCCAAGTAAATAAACCCTTTGCTAACTTCCCCGCTTTTTAACCAGGAAATAGTCCCATTCTCATAATATTCTTTCTTGCTTCGTAATGGGGTGCCTCCTGATGAAGTTTTACACACCTCCCCCAACTCCACCATTGGCCACTCCGGATCAACCTTAATCCGCGGTTTGTAATTCTCCACCACCTGCCGCGCGCCGTCAATGATCTTTTGATACCCTTCAATCTCATCTACGATGGCTTTCTGTACATCGAGAGGAGGGAGAGGGATTTGTAGGGTTAAAAATTCTTTTTTTGAAATTTCTTTATAAGTTCCTCCTGATCCTAATTGAATCATTCGGGGAACTAACTTAGTTAGGCAAAAAGCAACAAATTTTTCACTGACTTTATTAAAATCTCTGATGACAATATTTTTAAAACCTTGATTTGTGGCAAGCTCTACTTCATTTATGCCTATTCTTCCAATAGTAGCTCTTGATGATACTAATATTGATTTTGTCGGTAATAATTTCGCAGATGAATTATTCAAACCCTCAACAGTTATTTTTCGTTTAGTTCTTGTGATTTTTGTAACAAAGTTATCAGGAGGTAAATCTACAAGAGTAACCCAATTCACATTACCACCCCAATAACCAGGCTCTTTAGTGCTGGGAGTTCCTCCGGATTCTATTTGGAAAAATTCTTCTTGCCCTAATGAAACTATTGGCCATTTGATATTTTTGTATTCTTTCGGATCTTTATAGCGAATACCTGATAAGTTACATTCTCCATCTACAATGATTTTTGATTTTGCAACTATATGCGCCAAATGTGGATGCAATGGCTCTTTGCTTGGATCTTTTTGAAAATCCTTGATGATTTGCACTGCTTCAGGCAGATCATTACTATTAATCTCTCGCCGCTGCGCGCCCAGCCCGTAGCCATCGCTTTCAATATTCACGAACAGAATACTGTCTGTCTGTTTTGCCAGTGTTCTATCCATGAGCAGGATGGATGTTTTCACACCGCTGTAGGGGTTGAAAACTCCTGCCGGTAATGAAACTACGGCATAGAGGTAATTTTCCTCGATCAGCATCTTGCGCAGCGCTTTATAGGCCTTTGCTGATTGGAAAATGATCCCTTCCGGCACGATCACGCCCGCGCGTCCATTTGGGTTGAGGTGCTCGGCGATGTAATCTACAAACAGCACCTCCGAGCGCTTGGCCTGCACGGAAAAGCGTGTATGCGGGCGGATACCGCCTTTTGGGCTCATGAAGGGCGGATTTGCCATGATGACATCAAAGCTGTCATCCCAGCGCTCTTCACTGGTCAGCGTGTCGTACTCAAACACCATTGGTTTTGGGAATTGGTGCAGGTACATATTCACCAGTGAAAGGCGCACCATTTCAGGCGAAATGTCATAGCCCACGAAATTCCTCGTCAGCCGCACCATTTCATCCGGCGATAATTTTTTCTCTTGATTTTTGGCTAAGATATGCTTATAAGCAGAGATTAAAAATCCGGCTGTCCCGCAGGCAGGGTCCAGCACCGTATCTGTTTTGGTCGGGGCGATCACATTCACAATGAAATCAATAATGTGGCGCGGCGTTCGGAACTGCCCCGCTGCTCCCTGCGAGCCTAATACAGAAAGCAGGTATTCAAATGCATCGCCCAGGCGTTCACTGTTATCGTATTTAAAGCCGTCAATTTCCTTGAGAAACAGGTTCAGCGTTTCCGGGTCTCGATAGGGCAGGAACGCGTCTTTGAAAATATCTCGGAACAACCGCGGCAGGTGGGGGTTCTGGCTCATCTTCATGATCGCTTCAGAATATAAACCCAGCCGTTCGTATCCGCTTAAACTTTTAGCCATCACCTTCGGCCAGGCGTATTCTGCGTACTCGCCCACAAAGAAGCTCGCTTTTCCGCCCAGCGCGATAGATTCCTGATCCATGTCATCCATGAATTTATAGATCAGCGCGGTTGTGATTTGCTCTACCTGCGCTTTGGGGTCCGGCACTTTGCCGACCAGTACATCCCGCGCGTTATCAATTCTGCGTTTCGTTCCATTATCAAGCATGGTTGCATGTCCTCATTGAAAAAGATTTTTATTGCAGGTAGGTATTGATGGAAACATAATCCTTGACATATTCCGGTACGACCTCGCGCCAGCCATTCAGCGCTCTGTAGTCAGCTAAAGAAAGTTTGGGATTGGTTGCCAGCTGCGCGAATTTTCCGGAACTGATGATCCCTCTGATTTCTTCATCGGTGATATATGCCTTTAAAAAATTCTTGATCAGCAGGGCATGCGGGTTATCTGGCTTATGGATGGCCACAAATTTCTGGAATTCTTCTTCCAAAAGGGCATCTTTGGTTTTAAATCCTTCTATCAATCCAAATGCCCTCTGCAGCACTTCTTTCCAGGTCAGTCGGCGGTCCATATGCTCTGCCCGCATTAATTTTTCCAGCGTGATGAAGTCCTCGGGTTTATTTTCATAGCGTTCTCTTAAGATTTTAATCGCTTTATCCCACTGCTCATTTGACACTGCGTCTGTGATGTCCGTGTCCTCTGTGACCGGGCGGGTGAATTTTTCAAACAGTTTTCGGTCAATCTTCATTCCTTCCAGACCGATGGTCGTTTCGACAAAGGATTTAATTGGATCAACTCTGTAGACTGACACCTCATCGGAAGGTCCCTTGGGAAGTCCATCCCCTGTGGGTGAGCTGCCTGCCACCGGCAGCTTGATGACCTCATCATAATCATATTCTTCTTCAAAATATTCGCAGTTGGCAAAAAAATCGAACAGCTTGAAATTTTCTTTTTCGATCTTTGTCTCATAATTCCGGCCGCCTTCTTTTTGCGAATATTTAAATGTGAATGTTCTGGTGCCCCTGCCTTTAATTTGGATGAAATCGGTCGGGGAGAAGATCGGGCGCAGCATGCATAAATTCAAGATATCCTGGCAGTCATAGCCGGTGGTCATCATCCCGACGGTCACGCACACCCGCGTCTTGCTTGTTTTGTATGCTTCTAAGAAACGAGTATGCCCATTCAGGATGTTATTCGCGAAGTTCTTCGTGTATATCTGCGCGTTGGATATATCAGATGTGATCTGCACAGCAAAATCCGAGTTGTATTTTCCCGGGAATAACTGGTCGGCAAATTCATTTAAGATTTGCGTGATTTTTGAAGCGTGTTTCTGGCTGACGCAAAAAACGATCGACTTGCCAATTTCACCCGTAATTGGGTCCTGCAGTGCATTCTCAAGAAATGTTTTACAAATGACCCGGTTAGTTTTTTTCGAGAAAAACTTCTTTTCAAAATCCTTTTGGAAGAAAATCTGTTCCTCTTCTTCGCCTTCTTCCGTCTCAACCATTGCAGCGTAGCCCTTATCGGATAATAATTGCGTGGTTATCTCTGTGCGAGCGTCTGCCACGATCGGGTTGATCAAGAACCCATCCTGTACACCAGCGATTAAACTGTAGCGGTAGGTTGGCTCTCCTGATTCACACCCAAAGGTTTTATACGTATCCAGCAGCTGCCTGCGCTCCCATGCTCTTTGGTCCCGTGGGTTGAGGTCATCTGGGTTAATGTTCTTAAGGTAATCTTTAGGTGTGGCAGTCAGCCCCAGCTTGTAGCCCACAAAATATTCAAATACAGCGCGGCTGTTTCCGCTGATCGAACGGTGCGCTTCATCAGAAATGATCAGGTCAAAATCAGTCGGGGAAAACAAACGCATGTACTTGTTGTCAAACGTCAGACTCTGCACGGTCGTCACCACAATTTCAGCTTTACGCCAATCAGTGCGGTTCTCTTTGTAAATCACCGTAGTATAGTCATTTTTAAGATAACGGACAAAATTCTTATATGCTTGATCTTCCAATGCGATACGGTCAACCAGGAACAACACCCGTTTGGCGTTCCCGGTTTTTAGGAATAATTTGATCACAGCCGTGGATACTAAGGTCTTGCCTGTTCCCGTCGCCATTTCAAACAGGAAGCGGTCATTACCTTCTGCCGCACTTTCCTGCAGCTTATGGACAGCTTCAAGCTGGTATTTGCGCAGTATCCGCAGTCCCTGGTCGGAAATGAATGCTTTTCGTTGGGTTTCATCTAACCAGCGCGGGTCGGTCTTGAAATTTGGAGATTGGGATATGGCAATGTAATCATCTTTGACGATTTCATCAGCTAACTTTTTGGGGTTTGGCTTGAACGTTTGCCTGTGGTGGATGGACTCTAAAGTCGGGAACTCGGTAATTACTTCCGGGTTCCCCCGTTCCAAATCCCAAAAATAATGCAGGTTCCCGTTTGAAAGGATCACAAAGCGCACATTCTCAGAGTGGGCGTAACTTCGCGCTTGCTCTTTTCCGTCTAATGGGCTTTTCTCTTCTCTTTTTGCTTCCAGTACGATGAATGGGAAACCGTTTTCATCTAAGAGAAGAAAGTCCACATATCCTTGATGTCTTTTTTCAAAATCTTCCCCAAACGTGTCAATGTCTCGTTCGGTTATTTTTGTCCCGGATTCCAGGGCAATATTTGCGGGACCCTGTTCATCATCAAAGAATCGCCAGCCTGCTTTTTCAAGCAGTCGATTTATCTTTATTCGCGCCTTTGCTTCAGTTGCCAAATAAATACCCCGTAGAAAATTACATAATGAAAGAATCCAGTAAAAAATGAATTCAAATATAACCTACCTGATATTATATACTTAAGTATCATATAAACGCGAATAAACTGGTGCGATCTCTTGCTTTTATTGTTCCATCAGCACTCCTGCTTGCTTTAAAATAGATCGTGATTGATGAAAGGAAAAAATAAATGTCTGACATCAAATTCGAAATAGTCAAAAAGATCGGTCTACTCTCCCAATCCGAGAAAGGCTGGGCCAAAGAGCTCAACCTGGTCAGCTGGAATGGCCGCGAACCCAAATACGACATCCGCACCTGGTCGCCAGATGGCCAGAAAATGGGCAAGGGCGTCACCATAAGCGTGGAGGAGCTGGCCGCACTGAAAGAGCTGCTGGGCAAGATGGAGCTGTAGTATTTTTGTAATGGCAAGAAGGAAAGAAAAAGTGTTGAGGGTGCAAAATGAATTTGCCAGAAGAATTTACTCGAGCGCTGGAGGGAGCAATATAAGCATCGCGCAATAGACAAGATCTGTTATGAAAATGATTTGGAAATTACTGTTTTATGCCTTGGCCGGATATATAACGTTGTGCACGATTGTGTTTATATCTCAGCGGAAATTTCTTTATTTTCCTAACGAAATCCAAGTATCAGAGGAGTTTGCAATCGATGGGGGTTTACGCTATTGGCCTTCGTTTGAAAATTTTCAAGGATTTATCAGTCAGGGGGAAACGGTTGACTCAAAGGGTACTATGATAGTGTTTCATGGAAATGCGGGCGCAGCCTATCATCGCGGCTTCTATGCCAAAGCGCTTTCAATTCAAAATTTACGAGTTATTTTGGCTGAATATCCCGGCTATGGAGGCCGGGCTGGACAACCAAGTGAAGATGTATTGGTAAAGGATGCGCTTGAAACGATTAGGCTTGCCTATCAAGAGTATGGCTCCCCGCTGTTCGTTTGGGGTGAGTCACTAGGAGGTGGTGTCGTTTCCAGTGCTGTTAGTAAAACTGACATTCCCATAAAAGGGGTGGTCCTATTCCTTCCCTGGGATTCGCTGCCGAATTTGGCTCAAACTCACTACTGGTATCTTCCAGCGCGTTGGTTGGTTTTGGACAAATACAACAACACTGATAATCTTCAAGGATTTGAAGGTAATATTGCTGTCATACTTGCAGAAAACGATGAGGTTGTTCCAGTGCAGCACGGTAAGAAACTGTATGATTCAATAAGGGCAAAGAAAAAACTATGGTTGTTTGAAGGCGTAGGACATAACGAGGTGTTGGTTGAGGCGGAACTGCATTGGTGGAAAGAAGTCATAGCGTTTATTTCGCAGTAACCTCTTTTCCTTATCCCCCGGGAATCCCCCGCCAGAACAATTTTCTCCCTTTGTATATTGTGCAAACTCCTCCACTTA
>Ga0255393_10078_pt1 | contig 14328 bp, 9 predicted proteins | sample ANMaggSeSYBR01C8_FD_182122 | JGI IMG/M metagenome (GOLD analysis project Ga0255393, IMG submission 182122) | Sediment cell enrichment communities from methane seep in Santa Monica Basin, California, United Staets - ANME aggregate JGI... | ecosystem: Environmental > Aquatic > Marine > Cold seeps >... | reverse complement strand
ATCGCGCACCGCGGCCCAGATGGAGAGGGTACCTGGTTCCATCAGGACGGGTTCATCGGTTTTGGCCACCGGCGATTGAGCATCATCGACCTCCAGACTGGAAGCCAACCCATGACAGATGATAGCGGTAATTGGATTGTATATAACGGAGAGATCTATAACTATATCGAGCTCCGCGAAGAATTGGGGGTGGAAAAATTCACCACCACCTCGGATACAGAAGTGATCCTGCGTGCCTACCTGAAATGGGGAGACGACTGCGTTCAGCATTTCCGCGGGATGTTCTCCTTTGTCCTTTGGGATGAGCAAAATAAACGTGTGTTCTGCGCACGTGACCGTTTTGGGATCAAACCATTTTATTATTATCAGGATGGCCCGCTGTTCTTCTTCGCTTCCGAGCCGAAGGCCCTGCTGCCATTCGTAAAAGAGATCCGTACGAACCTGGAAGCGCTGAAAGAATATCTTGCGTTTCAATTCTGCCTGGATGGAAAAACATTATTTGAAGGCATAAACGAGTTGCGTCCCGCGCATACACTGATAATCAGTGACGAAAAGATCAGCACTCAAAAATACTGGGAGGTGATTTACGAGCCAGATTTTTCCCACAATGAAATATATTACGAAGAACAACTGCGAAGCCTGATCGAGGATTCAGTTAAGATCCATACCCGCAGTGATGTGCCTATTGGCGCTTACCTCAGCGGCGGAGTTGATTCCAGCGCGATTGCTTCTTTAGCATGCGGTGATGAACCCGAGAATTTTATGGGTTTTGTTGGTAAGTTTGCTGAAGGGCCGGAATTTGACGAAAGCGCTTATGCTCGAGAAGTGGCAAAAAAGAATAAATTTCCTTTAAAGGAAATCACTATCACAGCAGATGACTTTATCAAAAATATCCGCAAAGTCATTTATCATATGGATTACCCGTCCGCGGGGCCAGGATCTTTTCCGCAGTATATGGTTTCACAAATGGCAGCCAGGCACCGAAAAGTTGTCATGGGGGGGCAGGGCGGCGACGAGATCTTTGGCGGATATACACGCTATCTGATCGCTTATTTTGAGCAGTGCATTAAAGCCGCAATTGACGGTACCATGGATAATGGCAATTTCATCGTTACGTACGAATCCATACTGCCAAACCTGACATCATTACGCAACTACAAGCCGCTTCTGCAGGAATTCTGGAAAGCAGAGTTGTTTGCCCCAATGGACCGCCGGTACTTCCGGCTGATCAACCGTGCGAATACGATTGGTGATGAGATCAACTGGGATATGTTAAAAAACTATTCTGCCTACCAAACCTTCCGTGGTATTTTTAACAGTGAAAACATTGGTAAAGAATCCTATTTTGACCTGATGACGCATTTTGACTTTGAAACTTTACTTCCGGCACTCCTGCATGTAGAAGACCGCGTCAGTATGGCACACGGATTGGAATCAAGGGTTCCTTTCCTCGATCACGCGATCGTTGAGTTTGCCGCTAAGATGCCACCAAATGTGAAATTTAAGGACGGAAACTTAAAACATATCCTACGAAAAGCAGTTAAACCATTTATCCCTGAAAGCGTTTACGCGCGAAAGGACAAGATGGGATTTCCCACTCCGCTATCTGAATGGATGCGCGGACCGGCGAAAACCTTCATTATGGATATCTTTTCTTCACAAAAAGCGAAAGATCGCGGATATGTGGACAATCAGGCAATCCTTGCCCAACTGGAAAACGAACCGCGTTACAGCCGTAAGATATGGGGTTTTCTGAATCTAGAATTGTGGCATCAGGAGTTTGAAGACAAGGCGGCTGGGTTCCACGCTTTAAGAAAAAATTAGTCCGCTTGCTGATCCTGAAACGTTTAACGGTGGAGTTGCATTATATTGGAAGTATTTTTACCTAAGTCAGTCGCGCCAATATCCACGCCAAACACGCTGAATATCCCGTGAAGTGATAAACGCTTTTGGCTCAATTTCTAAAGCGATATCCTGAACCTCCTGGGCTAGCTTTCTCTGCACACTGCATTCTAAAACTTTGACAGTGCCGTCCTTGCCTTGTGCTGGTATCTCCGTGACCGCGTGGCCGCGTGCTCTTAATTTTTCTGCTAATTTCTGCCCTGGCAAGGAACTAATGATGGTGATATTTATATAACCAAACGCAAGGCGTTTTTCGATCATCATTCCCATCACGTTTCCAGTGGCAAATCCGATGGAATAAGCAGCAATATTTAGCAGGTTATCCAGATCATTAATTACAGAACCAAATGCGAGAATAAATAAAGCCGTCTGCAAAACGCCCAGGATCCATGTAACTGCGCGCATTCCGCGCATGACAGTCAGCATACGTACTGTATCAATCGCCATATTTAGTACACGAAGGGAGAAAATCCCAAAAGCGATCAACCACACATTAGTAGAGGAAAAAATAGCGCTCATATTTATCCTGCTTTATCTTGTTTACTTTCTTTTAATGCTGGAATATACATTTTCTGAATGTAATCTTTCAACATACGTCGCGTGCTGAATTGCCAGGCAAGCGTGCGCATGTTTTCTTTTATTTTCGCGATCCACTCTGGTGAGGCATCCCCCATCGCATGGTTATGATAATACAGGGGAATGATCTCGTGTTCCAATGTGTCAAATAAACAGGCCGCATCTTTTGCATCCTGCTCATCTGGATCTTCATAATCTTCATCATTCCCAATTGCCCAGCCATTGCTGCCGTTGTATCCTTCACGCCACCACCCATCGAGAACTGAGAAATTCAAAGTGCCATTGAGGGCTGCCTTCATGCCCGATGTGCCGGAAGCCTCGTTAGGGCGGCGCGGAGTGTTCAGCCAAACATCTACGCCCTGCACAAGCAGGCGGGCGATATTAAGATCATAATTTTCCAAGAATACAATTCTTCCGCAGAATCGATAATCCTTTGCTGCCCGATATACCTGCTGGATAAGCAGTTTTCCTGGCTCATCCGCAGGATGGGCTTTTCCCGCAAAAATAATTTGCACGGGCATATCCCGATTAGTTACCAATCGCAATAAACGCTCATAATCTGAGAATATCAGGTTCGCGCGTTTATATGAGGCAAAACGCCGGGCAAACCCGATCGTCAGTGAATATTGATCAAGCATAACCCCATCCGCAATCACCTGTGATGCGTGGCGTTTTCCAGTTTGCCAATGGTCGCGAGCGCCTTCAACTGCGTAATTGATCAATTTTCGTTTCAAGTGCCGACGCACATCCCACATTTCCAGGTCGGAGATATTTTCTACCCGCGTCCATAGATCAGGATCATCCAGATGGTCATACCAATCCATGCCTAAATAACGTTCGAATAAAAGGCGCATTCTGCGGGCAAGCCAGAAACCGACATGAATGCCATTGGTGATGCTTTCAATGGGCACATCGTCGGGTTTCTTCTCAGGCCAAAGAAAATTCCACATTTTACGGGCTACCTCACCATGCAGTTCTGAAACTGCGTTGGCGTGATTGGATAAGTGCAGCGCGAGTACCGGCATGCTGAAAGTATCACCCCACGGCTGCGTTTGTTTCCCAATTTCAATAAATTGATCTTGTGTAAGCCCTAACTCCTCCCAATAACCGGGAAAATACTTATCGATCAGCCACAGCGGGAATTGATCATTACCTGCGGGAACCGGTGTGTGCGTAGTAAACACATTGCCTGCCCGCACAAGGGATGCCGCTTCATCAAAGCTATTTCCTTTCTTAACAATCTCACGCACGCGCTCAAGCGTTAAGAAGGCGGAATGCCCCTCGTTCATATGCCAAAGAGATGGATGATAACCCAATCGGCGTAAAACGCGTACACCGCCAATGCCAAGGAGCATCTCTTGCGAAATACGGACTTCCAGGTCGCTGCTGTAAAGGCGCGAGGTCAGTGTACGGTCGCTTGGTTGGTTGTCCGGGATGCTGGAGTCAAGTAAGAACAATGGTACGCGCCCCACTTGAATCATCCAGACCCTTGTCTTAACTTCACGGCCTGGCAGTTCAACAGAAATAATAATTGGATTGCCTTCTTCATCAACTACCGAGATAATGGGCATTTCCTCAAAATCAAAATGATAATAACTTGTTTCCTGCCATCCATCTTCTGTGATATTCTGAACAAAATACCCCTGCTCATAGATAAAACCAACGCCAATAAGCGGCATACCCAGATCACTGGCTTCCTTAAGATGATCTCCAGACAGTATTCCCAGGCCCCCCGCATAAAATGGCATGGATTCATGCAGCCCGAACTCGAATGAAAAATATGCCATCTGGCTGTTTATTAATTCGGTGTAATTTTTCTCAAACCATGCGCCGGTACCGCTCATATACACATCAAACTCGGCCATTACACGGTCATATTCTTCCAGATAGTAAGTGTTTTTTCCGGCATCTTTTAACCGCTGTGGCTCGATCTTGTGCAGGAATGCGATCGGATTGTGCCTTACCATCTCCCACAATTGGCGGTCAAGTTGTAAGAACAGGCGCAATCCATTGGGGTTCCAGGCCCACCATAAGTTATATGCTAATTCACCCAACCGATCGATGCGTTTAGGCAGCTTAAAATGATTGGGAAAATCCTTACGGAAATTTTTCTTCATGAAGAGCGCTCCTCTGGCAGAATTAACGCGTGATTGTACCATGCTAGAAGTATTTTACCGTATAGTTAATCATTCTTTTTTGTTATTCAAAGATTCATTTATAATAAACTGAATGATACACATTGTTTCAAAAAGGAGAACCTTTTATGCCTGAAGGGACATACCGCTTCCCGAAGGGATTTTTATGGGGAACAGCAACAGCATCCCATCAAGTTGAGGGACAAAACGATAATAATAATTGGTCTGCATGGGAAAATGATCCTGGCCGGATCTTCCAGGACCAAAAAGCAGGACTTGCCTGCGATTGGTGGAATGGGCGTTGGAAAGAGGATCTCACAAACGCCGCGCAGGACGGGCAGAATTCCCACCGCTTCTCGATTGAATGGAGCCGCATCCAACCTGCACCTGGCACCTGGAATGAAAATGCTCTTGATTTTTACCGCGAGATGCTTAAAGAGATGCGTTCGCTTGGTCTTGAACCGATGGTTACTCTTCATCATTTCACCGATCCGTTGTGGATTTATGAGAATGGGGGATGGGAAAACGATGCCACCCCCCGCCATTTCGCGAAATTCGTTCGCAGAGCCGTGACCGCCCTCAAAGACCTGGTTAACTTATGGATAACGATAAATGAACCTGCAATATACGCGAATGGGGGGTATCTTGAGGGCAGCTTCCCCCCCGGAAAAAACAGTTTGAGTTCCACGTTCAAAGTTATGCGCAATATGCTCAAAGGACATGCGGCTGCTTATACGATCATCCATGAATTGCAGAAAGATGCTCAAGTAGGTTACTCAAAGAACTACCGCAGCCTGGAACCCTCCCGCGCCTGGTTTCCGCCAGATGTATGGATCACTAATTTTTCTTCAAGAAGTTTTAACGATGCCTTTTCAAATGCGCTTGTAAATGGAAAGTTTAAATTCGCGTTAAAAAAAGAAACCGTACCGGAAGCGATTGGCACTCAGGATTTTATTGGGGTGAATTATTACAGTGCAGATAAGGTTGTGTTTAAACCTTTTGCAGTTAAAAATGTTTTTCACCGCCGATACTATCCAGAAAATGCCCAGGTCAGTAAAACAGGGTTCATTGCCAACATACCGCGCGGAATGTACACAGCACTGCAATGGGCTCACCAATTCAACCTCCCAATCTATATCACCGAGAACGGCGTGGAAGATTCCATAGACAGGATGCGTCCTGCGTATATCATCGAACATATTCACCAGGTTTGGCGGGCAGCTAATTTCAACTGGAGGGTGAAGGGATACTTCCATTGGACGCAAGTTGACAATTTTGAATGGGACCGGGGCTGGTCACAGCGTTTTGGACTCTGGGGTTTGGAGCGAAAAACACAGAAACGCGTTCGCCGGAAGAGTGTGGACCTTTATGCCGCTATATGTAAGGAAAACGGCATCAGTTCTGAGACCGTACGCACGTACGCGCCAGAAATCTTCGAAAAATTGTTTCCCGGATAAAGGATCCCGCAGATTTCTTAATTAATGTATATAATTTACTGCTATCACTAACAATGAGGATAATTTATGCGGAAAGCAATTAAAAAACTTCTTCTCCTGTCACTAAGTTTTATAATTTTAACAGCAGCAGTGGTTGTTCCAAAAACTAACTCCCCCGCAACCATCACGCAGAGCCCCACACCAATTCCGATCAATCCTGGCAGTATTCAACCCGGCACCTTACCCTGTGATCCCTCACAGGTGCACGGTTTATATTTCTATTCCGTGAACTGCCCGCACTGTATTGTGATACTGAATGATCTGCTGCTGCCCATGCAAAATGAGATGGGCACAAAACTGCATATTCGCCTGATAGAAATTGATTATGCAGAAAATTATGAGCTGTTGATCAGAGCAGAAGATCATTTTTCTGTTAAGCCTGAGGAAAGGGCTATCCCAACATTGATCATCGACGGCCAAGTTCTGATTGGAGAAGATACCATCCAAAAAAATCTGCGCGGCATTGTCGAGCAGGGCATCCTGGGCGGTGGCATTCCCTGGCCAGATATTCCTGATTTCGACCCAGCAGCGATCATCTCGGAAGAGAACGCTGGTGTGAACGCGGAGATCTGCTCAATCGATTCAGAGGATACTTGCGAAACCGGCGCGCCTATTTACGCAGCTTATTTTTTCGAGACGGGGTGCGATTCCTGCAGCCGTGTGGAAGCTGACCTGGCTTACCTGCGCAGTAAATATCCACAACTGATCGTTGAGAAATTTAACGTATATGACAGCCCTGCTTTGGGGATGTGGCTGGCGGAGCGCGTAGGTCGTGAGGGTTTTCATTCGCCATCCGTATTTATTGGCAGCGAAGCATGGATTGGTGAAGGAGAGATCGCGCCTGATGTGATCGAGACTGCGCTGCAGTGTTTTGCCCAAGAAGGATCCCCTAAAGTATGGGATGCATTTGATGAAGAACAGGGAAGCTCGAATATCGTTGATCAATTCCGCAATATGAGCTGGCTGACAGTTGTTCTGGCTGGACTCGTGGATGGTTTAAATCCATGCGCGTTCGCGACACTGATATTTTTTATCTCCTATCTGACCATATCGGGGCGAAAAGACCGCGAAGTGATAGTCGTGGGAATCTCATTTACATTAGGTGTATTTATTGCCTATCTTGTGATTGGTTTGGGATTCTATAAAGTGCTTGATTTATTGGGAAATATATTAAATGTGGTTGCCCGCTGGGTGTATGGATTGACTGCCTTAATGTGCATGACATTAGCAGTGTTCAGCTTTATGGATGTTGCCAAAGCACGTAAGGGAAAAATGGAAGATATGTCACTTAATCTCCCGAAAGGGCTGCGCAAACGAATTAACACCGTGATCCGTAAAGGGCGCAACACGAACCGTTATATGCTTGGCGCGTTCGCCACCGGATTAGTGATATCTCTCTTAGAACTTGCCTGTACTGGACAGGTTTATCTGCCAACCATCATTTTTGTCAGCAGTATGCCCGAGTTGCGCCTGAGAGCGATCTTTTTCCTGATCATCTACAATCTGCTGTTTATCCTGCCCCTGATAGTTGTTTTTATCCTGGCATATTTTGGAACATCTTCAAAGGATCTGACCCGCTTCCTGCAAAAACATGCTGCCGTTGTTAAGATTGGTTTAGGGATCTTGTTCTTTGCGCTGGGGCTATGGCTGCTTCTTTCTGCGGTTGCTTGATCTGAACTCAATTTAAAATAAGAGGAACCCTTTCTGCTAATGTAGAAAGGGTTTTGTTATTGAAAGGATGGTACGACTAAGCCAAAAGTGCCGCAGCACTTATCATCAGAGCGGCGGAGGTTCATATCAAGTTCCAGGTGTTGCAAATACATGATTATCTGTATAACCATTTCTCTACAGCACTGGTATTCTGACCGGAAAAATCACATACACTGACAGTGCGGACAAATATGCGTGCCGCGCTGGCCGACCACTAAGCGCTCAATCAGTGTGCCGCAGGTGGGGCATGGATCGCCTGCGCGCCCATAGACGTTAAAGTGATTCTGGAAATCTCCACCGCGATATACCCAGTCAATGCTGGCGCCATTACGGCAGATACCCTCCTTAAGCACAGAGCGGAGAGAGTCTAACAAGCAGGCGCTTTGTTCTTTTGTGAGCGTATTGGAACGCTTGAGCGGGTGCAGTTGTGCCCGATACAATGCTTCATCGGTATAGATGTTTCCCATTCCAGCAATAAAATGCTGGTCCATAATTAAGGGTTTCAACTGGCGTTTGTGCTGCTGAAGCAGCCCATAGAAACGATCTGCGTTCAGCGCTTCATCTAAAGGTTCAGGTCCCAAATCTCCCAGGATCTCGTCAGGGTTTGAAAGCAACCATGTGCGCCCAAACTTGCGTGGATTATTGAATGCAAATCGGATTCCACCGGTAAAAATCAGTACCAAACGGTCATGTTTCTGCAGGGGTATTTCTTTACCTGCCTGATCGACGGCACTCTCCAGACGCAGGTCACCGCTCATGCGTAGATGAATAAGGAGCGTGTCTTTGGATAAAGTGAACACCAGGAATTTTCCGCGCCGACTGACTAACCGGACGCTCTGGTGCTTTACGCGCGCGATGAAATCTTCAGGCAGTTGGTTTGCCAGCGTACCTTCCCAGAGGACCAGCGCATCCTGGATCTCACAGCCAATAATAGAAAGTGACGTGCTTTGATGAATGCCTGTTAGCTTCCTGACAATGGTTTCAACTTCGGGGAGTTCAGGCATTTATTAATTTTGCTAACGATTAATTATGGTGAGTTTATTCATACATCTAGAGGACCTATTCCAGGTCATTCGTTGAATAATTGGCCTACGCTGCGGCCCTCGTTAGCACGGCAGATCACCTCACCCAAAAGCGACGCGACACTGATCACTTTCAATCGGCCGCCGAACTTGGCTTTCTTCTCAGCCGAAATGGGGATGGTATCTGTGGTGATGAACTGCTCTACGGGCAGAGCAATCAGTCTTTCAACTGCGCCGGGGGAAAGTACCGGGTGGATAAAAAAAACGGTGATGTTTTTAGCGCCGTGTTCTTTGGATAGAAGAACTGCTTCAGAGATTGTATTCCCTGTGCTGATTTCTTCATCCAGGATAATGCAATCCCGGTTGGTGACATCACCAATGAGGGTCAGCGCTTTGGCAGTAGGGGCGTTGGACAAGCGCCGCTTTTCAATAAAAGCAAGGGGAATATCCAGGCCGGTTGCATAGTGGCGCGCTTTTTTAGCAAAGCCCAGATCCGGTGAAACCATGACTGGATTTTCCATTTTACTCACCATGTCCTTCATATGGTCAATCAGCACATGGTAGGCATACAAAATATCCCCGGGAATCGAGAAAAAGCCCTGGATCTGGTCTGCGTGTAAGTCTAATGTCATGTAGCGGTCGGCGCCAGCCACTTCGATCATGTCCGCGACGAGGCGGGCGGTGATCGGTACTCTGGGTTGGTCTTTCTTGTCAGATCGTGTGTAACATAAATAGGGGACAACAGCGGTTATGCGTGCCGCAGAATCCAAACGCAGGGTTTGGATCATGATCAGCATCTCCATCAGGTTATATTGCACCGGAATGCTGGTAGATTGGATCACGTAACAGTCCTGACCGCGTACGCTGGCATGCAGTTTGACAAAAATATTCTCGTTCGGGAAAGTTAAAATATCCCGACCGCATAATGGTAGATTAAGGTAAGATGCAATGCTGTTCGCTAAGTCCGGGGCAGATGTGCCGGAAAATAAATGTACGTTGCCGTACATCGCCGGATTTCCGCCTAAATGTCTGGAGATACTCATTCATTACCTCTAATCTTTTTTTCACGATTCCACTCATTTTTAAGTATACTCATAATGAATACATCCACATACTTTCCTTCAAGAAAACGCGCCTGGCGTAAACGGCCGTCCACAGAAAAACCCACCTTTTCGTAACTGCGTTTCCCGCGTGGATTGGTCTCAAACACATGCAGATAGATGCGGTTCAAGTTGAGATTCTCAAATCCATGAGCAATCATCAGGCGCATGGCTTCAGATCCATAGCCCTGATTCCAGAATTGCTTTTCGCCGATGGAAATCCCAACTTCGGCGCTGCGGTCACACTGGTTAATATGCATAAATCCCAGGTTGCCGACAAAAACCCAATCTTCACCCTGCTTAACTTCGATGCACAGTGGATGTTCTTCAACCGGGGTGCTGAGAATATCCGCGTACCATTTCTCTTCCTGCCCCATTGAGAGGGGTTGAATTATCCGTAAATTATGGCGTACTTCCGGGTCGTTAAACCAGCGCACAAACGCTGGCAAATCCTCTTTTTCCATCGCGCGTAAACGAACGCGTTCGCCGATGATCACAATAATCTCCTATGGATGCAGCCGGTTGGGGCCGCGGAACAGGTACACAGCTTCACGGATGTTGGGTAATTTAAGCAGCACCATCAGCAAACGGGAGAGGCCCATGCCAAAACCGCCGTGCGGTGGGCATCCGTAGCGGAAGAAATCTAGATAGAATTGGATGCTCTCCAATCCTAAGCCGTATTCCAGCGCCTGCTTTTTAAGGATCTCGTAGCGGTGTTCGCGCTGGGCGCCAGTGGCAATCTCTAAACCGCCGGCAATCAGGTCAAAACTGCGCGTTAATTCCGGGTTATCTGGATGGCGCATATGATAAAAGGGCCGAACCGTGATAGGCCAATCAATCAGGAAGAAGAATTCATTGTTGAATTCCTTCTTGACATAATCTGCGATCGCACGTTCGCCGCCCGGGTCCAGATCACCCTTGCGTTCTGGCGGAAGTTTGTAGCCAACCTTCTTGAGAATGTCCGTTGTTTCCGCCATGGTCAAACGGGGGAAAGGCACATCAGGTACAGTGACTTCGGTGCCGAAAACATCTTTGATCTCCTCACCCAATTCATCTTTCACCCGCTGGAAGGCATACTGCAGCCAGCGTTCGGTGAATTGCAGGACCTCTTCATGGGATTCTATCCATGATATTTCGATGTCCAGCCCGGTGAATTCGGTCATGTGGCGGGATGTGTAAGAGGGATCCGCGCGAAATACGGGACCAATTTCAAACACACGTTCAAACCCGGCGGCCATCGCCATTTGTTTATAAAACTGCGGGGACTGTGCCAGGTATGCTTTCCGTTCAAAATATTCCACTTCAAACAGCTCGGCTCCAGATTCGCTGGGAGTACCCATGATTTTGGGAGAATGCATCTCAACAAAATCTTCCTTCAACCAATATTCGCGCATGGCATGTTCCAGGAGTGTCTGTACACGGAAGAGCAGCAAATTCTTTTTTCGGCGCAAGTCCAGATAGCGCCAATCCATCCGATAATCGATGGCCGGCATATTCTCTTCATCAAATGGATCAAACGGCAGGGGCGTTTCTGCGTTATTTTCAACCACCAGGTCGTGCAGCTGGATCTCTAATCCGCCCAGTTTGACCACGTCGTTCTTGACCACTTTTCCCGTCACAGACAGCGCTGCTTCAGTGCCCAGCGCGGAGATCTGTTCCCCTAATTCAGGGTTTTCAGGGCGATAGAATGCTACTTGTACCAACCCGGTCCGGTCGCGCAGGATAAGGAACTGCATCTTCTTTTGGTCGCGCAGGATCTGCAGCCACCCTTTGATAGTTACTACTTCATCGATGTGATCTGTAAGATCACGAATTGCGGTTCGCGTCATAATTGCTCTGTTTCTCCTCGTAAAAAATACTTCTTAAATGATTGTATCCCACTTCTTATAGAACTGGCAAGAATGCTGCATAATTTTAGTAAAATTCGCACAATTGGAACAGCGACGGCGCAGCTGGTCGGGATCAATCCCAAGCTTAAACGGAGGTTGGAAGAGAGCCGACGCCCTGGCTTTTTCCAGCTCAAGACAAGGGTTCGATGCCCTCGGGCTTGATTAATTACTTGTTCACAGTAAATGAACAACCAGGTGAACAAGTAAGCGAACATATATAATAATTAGAAAGGAAAAAATAAGGTCGGATCTCAAATGGAACATAAAATATTTTCGTTAATATTGTCAACGATTATAGTTTTATCTTCTTGTGCGCCATCTCCTATACCTACCCTAAAACCCACCATCACTCTCCTTCCTACGCTGACCCTACCACCTACACCTATACCAAATTATTATTCAGATCAAGACAGGGACGGGTTATCAGACCAAAAAGAATTGATAATCAACACCAACCCAAATCAAGTGGATTCAGACGGGGATAATTTATCGGATTATGATGAAGTCACAAAATACTTCACCGATCCTCTAAAAACGGATTCTGATGGTGATGGAATAAATGACAATGATCCTGAGGAGCGTAGAGAATATACTCATTCAATTCGAGCAATTTGTTTTATCCCACCCCCATATGATGTCGAAATGATGAACGATCATTTTCAAGACGTAGTGGCTTTAAGCGAGGAGGGGGGAGGTTTGACCTATGAAGTGACATTCTATCCAGATGCATACCATATTATTGAAGAAATCCCGATAGATGAAACAAGTGAGTCGTATGGGGGATTAGAGCATTACTTAGTATCAACCCCATTAATGAATTTTGATGATGAAATGTCTAGGGAAACATATAAATTGTTTGCATCCAAAGAAGGGACAACAGATTTGGATGTGATAAAAAATATGTACAAGTGGACGAATAAGAATGTCCGAACGATGCCTAATGCTTCTGGTGTAGGAGATTTCTCAGAGCCTTTCTTGGATTTATTTATCACTGAAGATGATCAGATAACGTTTCTTTATACGCCTATTAAATTTACACCGCAAGAGAGTTACACTGAATGGGACCTAACGCATCTTGTTCTTGGAAAAGAGTGTTTCTATAATAAAACTCATGGTAGTTGTGGATCTACCGCTAATTTTCATTCAACTATTCTACGGAGTGTTGGTATTCCTACAAAAATCACCCTAAGAGTACCAATTGCCAATCCTAACTTTGATGATCAGAAAGCGTTGTTAGATAATTTGTCAAGCTTTACTCGCTCTTTACTAACTATAGATATGTATGGGGTCCATTTTTTGGTTGAAGCCTACATTGGCAATCGTTGGATTCGTGTAAACAATTATGAATATGAAGACAACGTTGAGTTAATGGGGAGTTTCATTAAGGTAATATCGTTTGCATCATGGCGAGATGTTGGTTTTGCCAACTCATGGGGTTATTGGCCTCCATATGACCTAATAGAAATTGCAGAACAAAAACCTATCCATGAGCCAATAATTCAAGATATCAATTGATATTAAGAAAATGAAAATCAAACTTATAAGAATATTTGTCCTTATCGTACTCATTAAACTCTCTGCCTGCGCCCCTGCCACTCCACTACCCACCCCAACCCATGCAGACCAAACCACAGCAAGCCATGTATGTATATTAGGAAAGAACAACTTTGTTTTTAATAATCTTAATTTTCCTAGATTATGGAATATTAAATACTGTCCATAAATTTCTTGAATTATCTAAATCCAATATATTAGCAAACGCATCAATTGGAATTCCTTTTTTCCCTAATTGAAAGTGAATATGTGGCCAATTTGTCCCGGTTTTCCCACATATACCAATAATTTGATTTCGGTAAATATGATCACCTTCTATTACTAATTGAATTGACAAATGACCATAATGAAATGTTAGTTCAGGTAAGAATATACCTTCAACATACAAGGCACCACGATCATTATTTCCAACTGAATTAATCTTTCCCGGCACAAATGCATAAACCGGCTCACCCTCTAGGCAATAAAAATCAATTCCTGTATGATTATCAAACCAATAATTTGAAAAAGGAGAAGGAGGGTTTTTTGTTTTTCCTTGCCAATCAACCGCGTTTCCTTCAACAGGATCCAGATCAAATGGAATATATATCGGAAGATCTTGTGAATCATGTAATGGACCCTGTAACAATCCTAGTTTCAAATCCGACATTGTAGAAGTGGTAAATCCTTTTCCTATCACAGAAAATTCCGAATCATTTAGATATTGTTCTGGGACTATTAATCCATCCACGTCATACTGCTCAATGATCACTTCATCTATCCATCTGTTTATGTAACGAAATGCCTTTGCGGGATCATTCGCGTTGGGGTCGTTGAATGTAAGCTGGTAGGTGTTATGCACTCGGTCGGGCTGGAGTGTGAAGGTGCCGTCCGTACCGGTTTCAGTGCAGATGTCACCCAGGCATACCTGCATGCCAGGGATAGGTGGCTCGGGGACTGTGGCC
>Ga0255393_10077_pt1 | contig 14422 bp, 12 predicted proteins | sample ANMaggSeSYBR01C8_FD_182122 | JGI IMG/M metagenome (GOLD analysis project Ga0255393, IMG submission 182122) | Sediment cell enrichment communities from methane seep in Santa Monica Basin, California, United Staets - ANME aggregate JGI... | ecosystem: Environmental > Aquatic > Marine > Cold seeps >... | reverse complement strand
TGGGTCTGCCTGTACGTATTGCCCAACCCGAGAATCTCTACGGGTTGGTTGATCAATTGTATTCACCTGCATATTCCACCAGCGTCGGTCTGCTGCACTGGGCATTGTTAATGGAAGAAGCGATTGAACCAAAATCATCAAAAGCGCCACCACTGCCAAATGATCTTTGGGAAAAATTCAGGGATTTTGCCAAACGGCTGCTGCCGTAGGGCTTAATAACAATTTTATTTGAACAGTAATTGTAAAAAACATAACGGAGGAGAAAATGGAATACAACAAACAACCGCAAGCAGAAACATTTGCCCGAATCAAAGTAGTTGGAGTCGGCGGTGGCGGCTGCAATGCCGTCAACCGCATGATCACCGAGGGCATCCAGGGCATCGAGTTCATCGCTGTTAATACAGATGCTCAGGCACTTACTCAATCATTAGCACAAACGCGTGTCCGTATTGGTGACAAGACCACGCGCGGACTAGGCGCAGGTGGTGTGCCTGAAATGGGGAAAAAAGCCGCTGAGGAATCTGCGGATGATCTATATAATGTCCTCAAAGGCAGTGATATGGTTTTTATCACTGCAGGTATGGGCGGCGGCACTGGTACTGGCGCTTCTCCGATTATCTCTCAGATCGCACGGGCTTCAACGATGTAAGCAAGATCGCGGCGGTTCATTTGGACGGGATTATCCTCGCCAAAAGCACGCACGCTGAACAATTCTTCTGTCCCTACCTCATTTGAAAGTGCATGGCCGTATTTCTTTTTAACTTCTTCTGCCTGATTCAATGAAAGGCGCAAACCATGCGCGATATCGGATGTGATCAAGCTCCCACCAATAGAAATGACCATGGTGTGCCATACATCGCTGTTAATATAGATTGCCAGGTCGGTTGTCCCGCCGCCGATGTCGCATACCATCACCCCCAATTGCCGTTCGGTTTCGGTGAGCACTACTTCTCCAGATGCGAGCGGGTTAAGGACAAATTGCAGCACCTGTACACCGGCTGCTTCAGTTGCCTGGCGGATATTTTCAACTGTAGTCTCTGCTGCTGTAATAATATGTGCTTCCACTTCCATGCGATAGCCGTGCATTCCAACTGGATGGCTGATGCCATTCTGACCATCTATGCTGAAACCTCGCTGGATCACGTGGATTACTTCGCGATTGTGGGGGATTGCCACGGACTGCGCGGATTCCAACGCACGGTGGACATCAGATTCTCTTATAATGCCGCCATTCACACCTGCTGTACCCTTACTATTTATAGAAGAAACATGCGAGCCAGCGAGACTTACCCAGGCGGAGCGGATTTCATATCCAGATGAACGCTGTGCTTTTTCAACGGAGCGTGCGATTGCTTTAGTCGCATCTTCAAGGTTGATCATCACACCGCGCTTCATGCCTCGGGATGTTTCGATTCCGACTCCCATAATTCGGAGAGTATCATCATCTTCGACCCGAGCCACAAGTGTGCAAATCTTCGTTGTGCCTATGTCTATGCCAACAATTGTTCTATCTTCCATATTTAATCTTCCAGTCTAAAATAGGGTGCATGTAAGAACTCAACGCTTACTATGCTGGGATGAATGCCCTGTTCTTCTAATTTACGTACGATGGTTTCGTACATTAACATTTTGTCATTGATGTTTTCCAGTTTGCTGCCAATGAACACGTTCCAACCGCGTATATCGCTCCAACCGATGCCACGTTTTTCCTGATAAAGAAGCACGGATTCATCTGGCATCCAGGCGTTTAATTGCAGAATTGCTGTTAGCAGGTTTCCATCAATCTGTTTTGGAATTGAGAAGAACACCAGATGATCCAAATTCTCTTTGAATTTAGGTTTATCACGAATGATATTTTCGGTAGACGCATTTTCCTTTTTTATCAAGCGGTAGGAAGGAAGGGCGTCTGCTTGAATGGTGAGCATTTGGTTAGCTTCACCGCGAGCGGGGATCAGATATCCTTCTGAATCAATCCAAAGCAGATTATTTTTTAGCTGCCAGGCGATCATTGGCTGCCGTTCAACCACATGAATAGATACTTGTGCGGGTAAGGATAATTTCACCTGGATATCTCGAAATTCTGGAAAGTGCTGGCGGATGAGCTGGCATATTTTTTCGGGTTCCAGCGTGAAGATATGCAGCCCATAGATATCTAAAACACCAAGGACCTCCTCTTCTTGTAATCGCTGTAATCCTTCGATGCGAATGGTACTTACCTTGTAGTCAGGTGATTGCCAGGCAGTTAAGATCGCGAAGGAAAACACACCGGCAAGCAGGAAGCTCAGCAATCGCCAACCAACTCTAAAGAAACGGTTGACCTTTTTTGCGTGCTGAGCAGCACCGGTTTTTTGGGAAGCGGATTGTCCATGTGCTGCAGACGTTGAAGAAGACACCGGGTCAGTAATTCGGCGGGAAGCCTTGTTGATCCAGATTGTGCTTTCTTCTTTCAGCCTGCGGCGTACTTTGTCAGAACGCCTGCGTGGTTGACGCTTCTGCATATTATTTAGTCTCCGAAAGTCCTTTTACTCTTATTGCGTTCCTGTTTTCTTTCAAATGCCAGATTGATCAATTCGTCAATCAAATCAATATAGGTGAGTCCGCCTGCTCCCCATAACTTGGGATACATACTGATAGATGTAAAACCGGGGATGGTGTTGACTTCGTTTAGATAGAGTTCATCTGTATCGTTATCTAATAGAAAATCAACGCGGGCTAACCCGGCGCAATCAATTGACTGGTAGGTTTTCACAGCCATTTCGCGGATCCGCTCCGTCAATTTTTCTGGTATAGGTGCGGGAATGAATAATTCTGAATCTCCATCTAAATACTTAGCGTTATAACTGTAGAATTCATCAGACGGTTGGATCTCACCGGGAATGGAAGCACGGCAATCTTCGTTGCCAATTACACTGACCTCGATCTCACGAGCGTTTAGGCCGCGTTCGATGAGAATACGGCGGTCATAGCGAGCGGCGTCCATAATGCCTTCCAAGAGGTCGGAACGGTTTTTGGCTTTGGTAATGCCAACCGAAGAACCAAGATTAGCTGGTTTTATAAATAATGGATAAGGAGCTACTGCTTCGCATTTTTCAATGATCGCTTCTACGTCCTTCTCGATATCTTTGCGTGTGAAAGTGATCCAATCAACAACTGGTATGTTGTTGGAGCGCATCACGTCTTTAAAAATACTCTTATCCATTCCAACGGCTGACCCCAAAACGCCTGCGCCGACATATGCGACATCGGCCATTTCAAAGAAGCCCTGCAGAGTTCCATCTTCTCCAAATGTTCCATGGAGTACAGGGAAAACCACATCTAATTCCGTGACTGGTTGGATTGTTTCAGAATTGCCGACAGCTGATCGCTTAAACAAAACCGTGCTGCCTGGCTCTGGAAGCAAAAAGACGCGATACAAGTTGTCAGTATTACCTTTTTCTAATGCTTCTAGTGTGTTTTCTCCTGACCACCAAATACCTCCGTGATCAATACCGATCTGTGTGATATCGTATTTTTCTTCGTCAAGAACAGATAATACTGAACGTGCAGACATGAGCGATACTTCGTGCTCACCGGAACGCCCCCCAAAAATTACACCTAGTTTGATCTTTGTTTTCATGTGTGTACCACCGTTGATCCTTTTTCTGATTGTAAAAATTTGGGGAGGTTATCCCACTTTCCCAACACCTCTATCTCTGGTATCAGTTCGATTCCAAATTTCTTTTTAACCGTATTCCTCGCAAGAATGAGGAGGTCAAATATGTCTTGGGCAGAGGCACTGTTTTGGTTGATAATAAAATTTGCGTGTTTTGGACTGATGATTGCGCCGCCGATCGTTTTGCCTTTAAGACCTGCTGCCTCAATTAACCTTCCTGCTGAATCATCAGGAGGATTTCGGAAGACAGATCCTACGCTGGCACCAGGAGGTTGTATCTTTGCTCTCTTAGAACGAAGATCATCAATTTTGGCTTTGATTTGATCTACTTCTCCTGATCTCACATGAAATAATGTGGAAAGAATCACTGCTGGTTCACAGCCGCGTTTTATCTTGCTGGCTCTGTATGTATATTCCAGCCGGCTGCATTCCCACGTTTCGCGGCCGGTTTCTTTGTGAAGAATATCGGCGGAAATTAGGTTTCGACTAATATCTTTTCCAAAGGCCCCTGCGTTTCCATAGACTGCTCCTCCAACTGTGCCAGGAATAGTTGCAGCCCATTCCATCCCACTCAATCCGCGCAGAGTGAGTTTCTTGCCCATATTGACCATCAGAGCGCCGGATTCTGCCCATATTGTGTAGGGGCGCGTGCGTGTGTTGATCTTGATGTTGTGGGCGTGGTTAATAATGACAAACGCGCGCAGTCCTTCGTCACTGATGAGCAGATTTGATCCGCTTCCCAATACATGTAACGGCAGGCCCATTTTCCAGATGATAGAAACTATCTCCGCGAGCTGAGTAGCACTGTGAGCGATCATTAAAGCATCTGCGGGTCCACCAACATTCATGGTGGTGAAATTTGATAGGCGAACATTCTCCTGGAGTTTAGATCCAAAAGTTTCGCGTAGTGATTTGAGTGATTGAACGTCGATAATCATACTTTCTCTTTTTCTTTGAAGTAATTCAGTACATCCTGGCTGATCTGGTTTGCATCACCTGCGGAGAGAACGAGCAAAACATCTCCACTAGAAAGATTATTCATAAGAAATTCGGATACATCTTGTAATTGAGCGATATAACGAGCATCTGGGTGGTTCATATTTTCGATAATTGTTTTTGATGAAAATGAGCGAATTTTCTCCCGCGAAGCATAGATTTCTGTGACGATAACATGATCGCTTTTCCAAAAAGATTTTATGAAATCATCAAACAATTGTTGAGTGCGGCTATATGTATGCGGCTGCCAAACTGTCCAAATATTTTTATCTGGATAACGGCTGCGAGCAGCTGAGATGGTTGCCTGAATCTCTGTGGGATGGTGTGCGTAGTCATCAATGATAGTAATTCCAGCCTCTATGCCGAGAATGTCGAATCGCCGTCCGGTTCCACTGAACTGTTTCAATGCGGTAATCGCTTTTTGGGTTGAAAGCCCGATGGTATCGACAACTGCCAATGCGGCGGTCGCATTGAACGCATTATGTTTTCCGGGCACAGATAAAATTATCGGCATGCTTTTCGAACTGCTTTTGTCAGGGTGAACATTGATAATTTCAAAATTGACACCACAGCCGGGTTTGTGATGGATGTTTTCTATCTTGTAATCGCAATCTGACGATGTTCCGTATGTGATTATTTTCTGGTTTTTCTCTATTTTCGCTAACAATTGAGTGATGCCGGGATGGTCCAGGAAAACGATGAATGTTCCATCGGGTGTTATATTTCGGCTCAGTTCAATGAACGAGTCTAGATATTCTTCTGAGGTGGGGAAGCAGTCTGGATGGTCATGTTCAATATTAGTGATAACAAGAATATCTGGTGTGAGGCCGAGAAACATTCGGTCGTATTCATCTGCTTCAATAATGAAATATTCTCCTTTGCCTGCATGGGCGTTGCTGCCAAGATTTTTTGCTGAACCCCCGATGACGTACGATGGATCGCTGTCCAGAGTGGATAAGCACCATGAGATCATAGCAGTAGTGGTTGTTTTTCCATGTGTTCCAGCGATAGCGATCACTTTAAATCCAGCAGTCAAATCCTCCAAAAAATCTCTGCGTTTGAGAACTGGGATATCCGCAGCGAGGGCGGCTTTGATTTCGGGATTGCTGTCTGGAATTGCAGAGGAGCGAATAATGATATCTGCGCCAGAGATGTTTTTTTCATTATGCCCGATGGTAACAGATATGCCGAGATCGATCAGCTCTTGACCCAATGGGGAGATAAGCATATCAGAACCACTGACCATATTTCCTCTTTCAAAGAGTACGCGGGCAATGGCTGATAATCCTGTTCCGCAGATTCCGATCAAATGATAATGCGCCATCAGATAAATACCACCAATACAAACATGAATGACACCGCAATCGCGAAGTAAATTAATGGAGTGACAAGCCAGGTTGGCGGCAGCAGTTGAATTAACTGCAGGGCAGCTTCACCAGCGGGCGTTCCGGCGATGGGTGCTAAGACAAATGAATATGGATAATTGGCTTCATGAATGAAATACCAGAAAGAGCCAAAGATCATAAACCCATTAATGCCGCCGACCACGAATCCAAGGATGAGGTCTTGCAAACGATCGCGGCGAAAGCGCTGGCTCTGGTTAAACATAGGCAGGTTGGGTGTTTGGTATCCGCAAAAAACAATTCCGCCGACTACAAAGGCTTTGAATCCAATTTGAGAAGTAACTGGACTATTGGTCATATAAGATTCGACAGCCGGTACATAGGACTGTAGGACAGTAAGCACATATAAACCTAAAAATACGCTGAAAGTTGCTATCACTTCCTTTGCCAATCCGCGTATCGCACCGATGAGGGCAAATATGAAAATGAAAATGTAAAACAGCATTGCTAAACTTACCATTATCTTCCTCCTGTGATCCGAGCATTATGTCCAACTTCTAAAAGCATATTGGCGATAGATTGTGCCGCATCACCAACAGCTAATTCTCGCAGTTTCTTTCTCATGCCTTCCATCTTTTGCTTATCAGAAATGGTTTTGATGATTTTCATGTAAAGTTCTGTAGATAAATTTTTGTCTTCGATGATTTCAGCTCCTCCCGCGTTCACTAGATAATCAGCGTTCTGCTGTTGATACTGCCAAGCGTGCGGGTAGGGAACCATAATCGCGGGAAGACCAAAGTAAGGGAGTTCACCGATAGTTGAAGCGCCAGCCCGGCATACCGCAAGATCTGCTGCAGCGAAAGCAGCGCCCATATCCTCATGGAGAAATGGAAAAGCGTGATAACGGGGGGGTCTAAGCGCACTACTGGATTTATTTATTGTCTGAATATCTTTCCAATTATCCACTCCTGTTATATGGATCACATGCATTTCCTCAATCAATTTATCAAGGATGGGCATTAATGCCTGGTTTATTGAGCGTGCGCCTTTGCTGCCACCAAAGACAAGCAGCACTTTTGCCTGAAAGGGGATGTTGAAGTGTGATCGGCTTTTTTTACGGTCCCATTTTTTAATCTCTTTTCGCAAAGGATATCCAGTGACTTTTACTGTTTTCTTTTCTTGGATATATGGCAGAGACTGGTCGGTGCTGACAGCAATGCTGTTTGCTGACCGCATGATGATTTTTAATGCCTGGCCTGGTTCAATATCAGGAATGAAAACGATGGATGGGATATTACGGGCAGCTGCTGACATTGGAATTCCCAGGTAACCGCCAGTAAAAAAGATCACATGTGGTTTAAAGTCACGAATAATTGCCTTCGATTCCAGCCAACCCTTAAATAACTGCAGGGAGTTCATAGGCAGGCGCAGGATATTTATCCCGTGAATACCAGCAGCAGATATGGCTTTAAAGGGAACCTGGTATCGCGCCAGAAGTGTTTCCTCCATGCCACTGCGGCTGCCAACCCACAGGACTTCTTCCGTTTTATTTTCTAGTGCTTGAAGAACGGCGAGCGCGGGATACACTCCGCCACCCGTCATTCCTGCGCAAACTAACAACCGCATTTAGTGGTCTCCCTTCTTCTTGATTTGTCTTAATAGCGGTCTGGCGGGCAACACTCATGATGATACCGACACCAACCAGAACCATGGTTAAGCTTGATCCTCCATAACTGATGAATGGCAGCGCGTTTCCTGCGAATGGAAGCAAATTTACCAAAACGCTCATGTTGATAAACGCCTCCAGAAATATCCAAACGGTAATACCTGACGCTAGTAAGCGTCCGAGGAGATCAGGGGACTGTTTTGCAATCGATAATCCCCGCCAAAGGAAAATGACAAACAAAATAATGACAAAACTGGCCCCAACGATTCCAGTTTCTTCGACAATTATTGAGAATATCGAATCAGTCGGGGCAACAGGAAGGCCGGTAAATTTGGTGTTCGCGCGGCCAATTCCTACACCAAAAATGCCGCCATTGACGATGGCTTCAAAAGACCGCACAAGGTGATAAGAAGCCATCTGTGGGTCTTGCATACCTTGGATGAAACTTGTGATGCGTTCTTTTCCGGTACTGTAGAAGAAGACAGAAACCATCCCCACGATGAGAGAAATTATTAACGCGGGAATTATCTGGCGCATCTCACCGCCTGCCATGAAGAACATCAATCCCCCAATGATAAAGATGGTAATAGCCGCGCTCAGATCGGGTTGGAACAAGATCAACGCACTTGCGATTCCCAAAATGCCTGCCATTGGAAGCATACCGAATGTGAAGTGGTGAAGTAAATCTTTTTTTCCATGCAACCAGAAGGCAAGGTAGATGATCACTACAAGTTTGGCTAATTCAGAGGGTTGGATCGAACCCTGGAAGAGACCTCGTCGTGCGCCTAAACGTACTTCATTTACGTAAAAGATAACCATAAGCAGCATAATAAGTGTGACAATCATCCCGGGGATAACAAATTTCTTCATTTTATGGTAATCAAAGAAGAACGCGATCACTGCTGCCGAACTACCAAGAAGGACAAAATTGATCTGGCGTTCAAGCAAGTAGGATGGCTTTTGACCCATGATTGACACTGCATACTGCCAGCTGGCAGAATATAGCATCAGAAGCCCTAAAATGATCAATGTGATGACAACCAAAAGAAGAGGAACATCCACTCCCAGATGTAACGGGCGGCGTTTCTTCTTCTGATCCACCAAAACAGATTTTGGGCTCATTTGATAGACTCCACTAATTGTTTGAATAATTCTCCACGTTCTTCGAAATCAAGGAACGCATCGTAGCTTGTTCCTCCAGGAGAAAAGAGAACGGATTCACCACTTTTTGTAATCTTTGACGCCTCTAAGACAGCATTGCTGAGATTATCAACCTGCAAAATGGGATAATCGGGCATGTCGTTTTCAAATTCAAGCAGAACTCTTTTAATCATTGTCCCAGCTTCACCAAAAACGATCACCTTTGGTTTTCGTTCATGAATGAGCACTGCCAGGTCGGTCCAGGGAAGATCCTTGTCCCGCCCGCCCAATAACAGCACGAGGGGCCCTGAAATTGCATGCAATGCAGCAATCACTCTCTCTGGGGCGGTAGCTATTGAGTCGTTATACCATCGGATCCCATTAATCTTGCGGATGAGTTCTAAGCGATGTGGAATCCCTTTTACTGATTGAATTCCTCCTTGTAAGGAAGATATTGAGAATCCGGCAGCGATACCTGCCGCACACGCTGCCAGGGCATTCATTACATTATGCTGACCAATTAATTGAACTGAGCCAACTGGCATAAGTGGTATCGCGGTTTCCCCATCGAAATACTTGAGTGTATTTTCTTCAATAAAAGTACCTGTCAGACCCTCGTCAGGTTTTTTAAGGCCGAACGTGGATATCTTTCCAACTACTGAAGATTGCAGATTGATTGATCCTGGCTCTTCTCGGTTTAGAATTGCCCAATCGATGGGGTTCTGATGCCGGAGAATATTTGCTTTGGCAGTTGTATAAGACTGCATAGTCTTATGCCGGTCAAGATGGTTGGGCGTGATGTTCAACACTACAGCAATAGAAGGTGAGGTTTGCATTAGTTCGAGTTGGAAACTGGACAATTCCATAATGACCCAATCCTCTGAACGCATATCTTCAACATGATCGATCAATGGATTTCCAATATTTCCGCCTACCCAAACCTTTTGATCGGGAAGTATGCCTGCTTTTGCGATTTCACCGATAAGTGTTGTGGTTGTTGTTTTACCAGCGGAACCTGTGATGCCGATCACTTTTGCCTGGACCAGATCGAGGAATAATTGAGCGTCATTTGTGAGCGGGATATTCATTTTACGGGCTTGAATAATCAGGGGGATATCAAGAGGAACACCACCAGACACGCAAATGCTGTCTACTCCATCCAGGAGTTCTGGAGGATGGCTGCCAAAAACATATTGAACCGGTAATGCTTTAAATTGACGGGTTTGTTCGATGAAGTTTTGTTCAGGGCGGCTATCGGTCAGAACCACTTTTGAACCATGTGAGGCAAGGAAGCGTGTCGCAGCCAACCCCTGCCGGGCAGCTCCTACTACAAGTATTGTTTTTCCGTGCCAGTTTGTCATACTTACTCCACTAAAACTATGGCGACTCCAAGCATCGCAGCCATTAAACCTACCAACCAAAACCGCTGGACAATTTGGGTTTCACTCCATCCGAGAAGTTCAAAGTGATGGTGGATAGGTGACATCCTGAACAAACGTTTTCCTTTAGTTATCTTGAAATATATGATCTGAAGAACAACGCTTATGATCTCACTCACAGGAATGATGGCGATTATGGGAAGAACTAACCACTGTCCGGTCATTAATGCGAATGTTGCCAGTGTGGCCCCGATCGCCAGGGATCCAGTATCCCCCATAAAGAGTTCTGCGGGGTGTACATTGAACCATAGAAATCCGAATAATGCCCCAACAATGGTAAAGCAAAATCGTGAAAGGAAGAATTGGCCTTGAAGTAGGGCGATGCCACCATAGGTGGCAAAAGCGGTCGCTGAGATCAATCCTGCTAAGCCATCTAATCCATCCGTGAAATTTATAGCATTGGAGAATCCAACGATGATCAATGTTGCGATTGGAATATACCAGTTTCCTAGGTCAAAGGCTTCGGGATAACCCGGCCAGAACATCTCGGGAACATCAATGATGTATTTCAATGCGAAAGCAGCAGCAATGCCAAGCGCTAATTGGACAAGGAATTTTGATCTTGCCCGCATTCCTAATCCACGTCGGCTGCCGCGGATCCCTTCCCAATCATCTACCATACCTAATAATCCGAATGAGACAAGTACGCATAGAGGAACCAACATGGATTGACCGAGAATATCAAATCCCAATAAAGTGGCTGCATTTAAAAGCACCGTTAGAAGTAATACAGGGGCGATGATCATTAAACCGCCCATTGTGGGTGTTCCTAACTTATTTTTATGACTATCAGCGCCTTCCTCTCGAATAATCTTTCCAACTTTAAAATACTTCAGTAGCCGGATCAGTGGGTGACCCCAGATCACGGTCATGATGAATGCCAAGAAACTAAGGGCGATGGCCAGTGAGGTTTCTTTCATTTTCCTGCCTCCAGGAAGGATGAGATGCGGTCCATGCGCAATCCATGAGATCCTTTGATGAGGACGACATCGCCATCTTTTAAGTTATATCGAAGAAGTTCAGCCGCTGCGACGGCATCATCCACGCATGCCACCGCAGTGGAGGGAAGACCTTTCTTTTTTGCTGTTTCAGCAATAATCCTTCCGCGCGGCCCAACTGCAATAAGATAATTTGCTACTTCCGCCGCCCGCTGACCTACATATTCGTGACCGATGTGTTCGTATTGACCTAGCTCAAGCATATCGCCTAAAACAGCTATTTTCTGCCCGCTAAGTTCACTAAGCAGGTCAAGAGCCGCAATTGTAGATTCGGGTGTAGCGTTGTAGGTGTCATCAAGAATTAGGGCTCCGCTTTCTGTTCGAACGGCAACCAGGCGGAGCTGAGAATTGCTATTGATTAATCCTTCAGTAATTTCCTCGATATTTAATTCTTCTGTAAATCCAACAGCCGATGCCCGTAAAATTGTCTGAACAGAGTGACGGCCGAGCATGGGCACATCTAAAATTGCTGATTTGCCTTGATAATGCATTCTGAAGCGAATTCCTTTTAGCCCCCGTCCATGGATTTCGTCTGCCCAAAGATCGGCTTGCGAGTTCAACCCGTAGAAAAGAACATCGGCTGATGTTCTTTTCGCCATTGCGCGGACATAAGGGTCATCATAGTTGAGGATGGCAGTTCCTTGTGGTTTTCCAGGTAAAGAAGTGATTAATTCAGATTTACCATCGGCAATTGCCTTCTGGGAACCAGCACGTTGGGCATGAACAGTACCGATATTTGTTATTACACCAATCTGTGGGTTGGAGATATCGCAAAGGAAGGTAATCTCACCTGAGTAATAGAAACCCATTTCGAGGACTAACCGTTCATACCCATTTCCTAAATTAAGGATCGTAAGTGGTAAACCGATTTCGTTGTTGTAATTCCCCGGGTTTTTATGGGTGTAGTATTTTTGTGATAATACTTCTGCGGTCAGTTCCTTTGTGGATGATTTTCCTACGCTGCCGGTGATACCAATAACTCTAATTGGCAGTTTTTTACGCCAATAATGGGCAATCTCCTGCATTGCTTTTAGACTATCATCCACACGAATACAGAATGGCGTATCAGGGATTTTTAGATCTTTTGCTTCTTTAATATTTCGAATGTCCAAGATCCTGTATTCTTCAACAGGTAAATCCTTACAAATGAGGGCAAAATTAGCGCCGCGCTTGAATGCGCTAGTAATATATCGATGCCCATCTGTTTGTTCCCCAGGCAATGCGATGAACAATGAGCCGGGAATTACTTTACGGGAATCGATCACTGCTTCTGTGATAGGAATCTCATTAGAGCGGATTGTATTTTTTGTTAATGCTTGAATGATGTCTGATAAGGTAATCATATTAACCTTCTTTTGCAATCAAGGTCTGGTTGTTTTCTTCTGGTGGAATGTCCAGGTATTTAACTAAATCTTGAGTGATCGAGCTGAAGACTGGTGCTGCCACTATTGAACCCCAAGGAGATGACCCTGGCTTTTCGATCCATACATATACCAGAAATTGGGGATCATCAGCAGGACCCCAGCCAACAAACGAGGCGTTTGTCAAGTCAATCCCGTATACACCTTCAACAGGAATTTCAGCAGTACCAGTTTTTCCAGCGATGCTGTATCCCGGAACTAGTGCGCGGGAGCTTTCTTCTTTTAATGATTCCACTAGCATGCTGGTCATGATCTTGGCTGTTTCAGGTTTAATGGGGACACTCATAACCTGCGGGGATGTATTATATTGCTTGCCGTCTTGAATAATTGCTTTCAGCACATGGGGTTTCATCAGTTTTCCCTCATTAGCAACTGATGAGATAGCAGCAGCCAGTTGAATGGGTGTTACGGCAACACCCTGCCCAAATGAATTAGTTACTAATTGGATTGGATACCAGTCAGAATCACCCGGCGTACTCAATGGCCAAGTCTTTTCTCCTCCCAGGTCAATATTGGTTCGACGGTCGATTCCGAAAACTTGCATGTAATCATAAAAATCTTCTTTTCCCAATTCTGTTGCAACCCAAGCCAAGCAAACATTCAATGAATGCTGCATACAACCTTGCATGCTCTGCTTGCCATAACCTCGGCGGTTCCAGTTGTAAATCGTGCTTCCGCCGTATTCAAAGCGGCCGGGATCATTGAAAATCGTTTCTTCATCTACAGTTTCATTATCAAAAGCGGCAGCCATTGTAAGTACCTTGAAAACAGAACCGGGTTCATATGTTTCACTGATAGCGCGGTTGAATGGAGTTTTATCTTCGAATTCATCTTCATATTTCCAGTATTGGTTAATGTTCACGCGAGGCTGAGATGCCATGGCGAGGATTTCTCCATTTCTCGGATCCAGCACAATAACTGTGCCTGATTCAGCTTCATGTTCTTCAACTGCATCATCGAGTCTTTTCTCAACCATCGCTTGAATTTCGCGGTCGATAGTAAGCACAAGGCTTGCTCCAGCGGGGACGGTTGGGAGTTCTTCCAGTAAATAAGGATTCCTCGGCATGAATGTTTCCATAGGTGTTCCCGCTAGTAAATCATCGTAATACTCTTCGACCCCATAATAGCCAATGCCGCCCTCACGATCCATGAAAGAATAGAAACCTAAGATATTTGAAGCGAGGGAATTTTCGGGATAGCTTCTTTTAAGATGTGAATTCCAAACTACACCTCGCAACGATGGGAGATTCTCTTTTCTTCCATAGGGATTGGTGAGCTCAAAATCCTGCTTGATATGGCTGAGGGTGTCGATGACGCCTGCGGGAAGAAAATCTGTCAATACAGCATATACACTTTTCTCCGGGTCGTAAGTTTTTGAAACGGCAGAAAAAACATCTTTATAGCTCAACTGATTAACACCGTCTAAAGTTTGGGCAATAGTGGTTGGGTTGGCCACGTATTGCAGCATCACACCGACCTCATAGACATCTTCATTGCCAGCTAACAAACGGCCCCAACGATCATAAATGTTTCCTCTTTCGGGATAGTAATTCTCAATCGCGTAGGAATATTCTTCATTAGCCCATTTGCTTAATTCTTGATGTTTAGTGCTGTTCTGGATGCGGATCATCTGGAGAATGATCAAAATGCTGGCAAACGATAAAGAAATCCCTATCAGATTCAAGCGCGAAATGTATCTTTTTTTCATGAGTCTCCCCCATTATTACTTGAAGGAGATATGAAGAAAGTATCCAGGAACCAATTTGA
>Ga0255393_10075_pt1 | contig 14492 bp, 21 predicted proteins | sample ANMaggSeSYBR01C8_FD_182122 | JGI IMG/M metagenome (GOLD analysis project Ga0255393, IMG submission 182122) | Sediment cell enrichment communities from methane seep in Santa Monica Basin, California, United Staets - ANME aggregate JGI... | ecosystem: Environmental > Aquatic > Marine > Cold seeps >... | reverse complement strand
TCAATATTACAACAGTAGAAGATGATTTTGGAAATAAGAAAGAATTGGAATGTAATGAAAGATATTATGTACCATCCGAAATTACATGGCTATTAAAAACATTAGGCTTTAAAAAGATTGATATTTATGGAGCAAAACTTGGAGCCTTTTCAAGAAATGATAAACTTACAACTGAAGATTTTGAGATGCTGGTTATTGCTGAAAAATAATGGCTCACTCCATCGCACAATAGCAGCTACACGACTCCGCCACGCTTTGTCCAAATTAGCTCCCGTTGTCTTAAATTTCGTGTAGCTGCACAACGTTATATAAAATTCCGAACCCCCGCCTTTGTAAAACAAAGTTATTTAAAGGACGAAGTTAAGTCGTAAAAGGGGGTAAATAAAAATGTCAACAATAACCCATTTTATACTGCCGACAGATGACATGGAACGAGCGAAAAAGTTCTACTCCGAATTATTTGATTGGAAAATTGAAAAATTTCCGGGACCAATAGATTACTATGCGATTACCACTACCGCTGAAAACGGTGAGGAAGGTCTTGGTGGCGGACTGGTAAAAAGAGAAGAACCACAAGATACAATTGTCAACTATGTTGATGTTCCGTCAGTGGATGAACATATTGTCAAAGTTGAAAAACTCGGCGGTAAAGTAGTTGTTCCCAAGACGGCTATACCTGGTATAGGATATGCTGCTGTTTGTATTGACACGGAAAATAACACATTTGGACTCTGGGAATGCGATGAAGACGCGAAAATGAACCAATGTGAAAGTTGCGGGATGCCGCTTGATGAAAAGACGACATCCAAATTTGATGATAGGTATTGCATCCACTGCTAGGACCAGCAAAGTAGTGAGTTGGCGACTAAAGAACAGGTGAGAGAAGGAAGTATAAAAGCAGCGATGCAGTTTATGGGTAAAACGAGAGAGGAAGCCGAAAAAATGGCTGATGAAATGATGCCAGAACTACCTCGTTGGCGAGAATAAAGGAGGATAGGAACAAACATAGGGTTGTGGTTACATTCCTATTTTTCTCATTCTTGATTTTTCAATTTCAACCAGGATAGATATTTTCACTCATGAGCAATTTCCACTGGTCGCTCCCTGGAAATAATTACGGCACCAAGTAATATCAGTACCCCGCCTGCCAGCATGGATGTGGTGACAGGTTCGCTGAGGATGAGGTAGGCAAAGACCACGGCACTGGCCGGCTCCAGCAGTGCTACGATGCTGGCGTTTTGTGCCCTGACCTGCATGAGGCCGCTAAGATAGAGCACCAGGGCCATGGCAGTAGATATGAGGCCGAACAGGACAAGTACGGCCAGGTTGCCCAGCAGTACTTTTGGGGTGATGGCAGCCGAATACGGGGAGAAGATCAGCAAGGTTATGAGCAGTGCCCATGCACCCTGGGCCGTGCCTGTGTAGTAGTCCTTCAGGTACCTGGAGGTAAGTGTCATCCCGCCGTAGAACAGGCCTGACACCAGCCCGGCGGCAAGTCCTATGAGGTAGGTGTGATCCACATCCTGGAAGAGTGTATCTGGCCGGATGACCAGGATGACCCCGATAATGGAAATGGCCAGTGCAAAGATGCTCCTGCGATTGATATATTCCTTAAGCAGGAAGGGGGAGAGCAGGGTGACGTAGACCGGGGCTGTGTAGAGTAGCAGTACAGCAATTGAGACTGATGTGTGTTTTACCGAGAAGAAGTAGGAGAGCATGGTACCTGCCTGCATCAAGCCCAGCAGGAGGATATACTGTTTTTTTTGGCCGAGCCGAAGTTCGCTGAGGCGGCGGCAGCATGCGAAGAATAGAGCAATGGCAACAAGACCGAACAGAAGCCGGTAGAAGATGATAGAGCCAAGGGGCATCTGGGTGGTAAGTTTTACGAAGATACCGATAAGACCGAACAGGACGGCGGCAGTGGCGATCTGTATGTAGCCTTTGAGATGTGGGGGGAGCATGTGAAATTATAGGATAGTAATCATATAGATATTTAACACCTTAGAGGTTGTCCAGTAATTCAAAATCCAACGAAAAAAAGCAAGAGATTTGCTAATGAAAGTAATTGTTGGACAGCCTCTATGCATTAAAAACGAGACCGTTACAATTCGTGTTGGTGAATTTAATTAAACCGCAGATAAACACAGATTTTCAGGCAGCGTATCCGCGTTTATCGGCGTTCATCTGCGGTTAGTTTGATAATACCAACATGTAATGTAACCGTCTCTTAAAAACATAAGGAGGAACTATCATGAAAGTTATCGCGTTTAATGGGAGTCCCAGAAAAAAAGGGAATACTGCAATGCTTATCAATAGTGTGTTTGATGAGTTGCAAAAAGAAGGAATAGAAACTGAATTTCTCCAACTTGGTGGTAAGGATATCAAAGGTTGTCTTGGATGTATGAAATGTTTTGAGTTACAAAATAATACATGCGTCACAAGAAAAGATGACATTTTTAATGAATATTTTCAGAAAATGATCGAGGCAGATGGAATCATAATTGGTTCACCGACATACTTTTCAAATGTAAGTTCTGAAGTTAAAGCATTAATTGATAGAGCGGGCCTTGTCTCAATTGCAAATGGTTATTTGATTAAACATAAGGTCGGTGCTGCAGTTGTTGCTGTTCGAAGAGCAGGTGCAACAGATGTTTTTGATGCTATCAACAAATTCTTTTTAATAAATCAAGTTATTGTTCCCGGATCTATATATTGGAATATGGGGTTCGGATTTAATGAGGAAGAAGTCAGAGATGATGAAGAAGGTATGAATACCATGAAGGTTTTAGGCGAAAATATGGCATGGCTCTTAAAAAAAATAATGAATAACAAATAAATCAAGCGGACGTGAAAAGATGCGCCGCTTATTAAAATGTTCAAAGATTTTATAAAGACTGTTTTACAATATACACATGTGGAAAACATCTCAAAAATACTGGAAAAAGAACCTCACATCCTCTTTGCCTACCTTTTCGGGTCACATGCAAAGAACACAATGCACAAAAAAAGCGATATAGACATTGCCGTTTATTTAAGAGACACATCTCTCATAGAAGAGGACCCCCTATATCCTTCCAGACTTGCAATAAAGATTGAAAAGGCACTATCTGAAAAAAAAGTGGTAGACCTCAGGATCCTTAACGGCTCTACCATCAGGTTTAAAAGTCAGGTAATAAAACATGGAAAACTTATCTATTCAAGGGACGAGAAAAAACGCATAGAATTTGAAACATCGTCCCTTACACAATATTATGATTTCAAACCATATTACGAAGTATATGATACAGCAAGGAAGGCCAGGCTTGGAATATGATAAGCAGTGACGTGATTAATGCAAAAATTGATCTGGTGGACCAGAACATCCGCCTCCTCGAAGAACTGAAAGAACAGGGATATGAATCATTCTCTAAGAATTTCAGGGATGTCCAGGCTGCAAAACATTGTCTGCAGGAATCAATTGAAGCATGTCTTGACATAGGCAACCACATAATAGCTGAAAAGGGTTTCCGCAGAGGCGAGGACTACAAGGATATATTCAGCGTCATTGAAGAGGAGGGAATTATCGATACCGGACTGTCTGCCAGATTGCAGGAAATGGCACAATTCAGAAATCTTTTGGTTCACCTGTACGGCAGGATTGATACGAGAAGGCTTTTCATCATCATGTCCAAAGACCTCACAGACGTTGAGGAATTTATAAAAAGCATTCTAAGTTATATCTCGTAAAAAAAAATGGGACCGGTCACAATTTGGGGCACTAAAAATTACAGCCATATATCACAACCCATTCAAAGGCAGCTATACTTCTCGATTAAGTAATATCCCCTGCATCCTACCCGCCCATCTGGCAATCAGTAAGGCATATAGGTGCCGCCGGATTTATTATCCTTGAACCACAAATACACACCAATCCACTATAAACCCACATATAAGGAAACACTACACCATGTTCTTAACCTTACTGGCCCTGTTCGTAATAGTACCCTTTGTAGAACTCTACATACTCATCGAACTCGGGAAAAGCATCGGAGCCTTACCTACCCTGGGCATTGTAGTCATAACAGGTATAGCCGGGGCCGCCCTGGCAAAGCAGCAGGGACTGGGTGTATGGCAGCGCATCCGGACCGAACTATCCTATGGACACATGCCCGGGGATGTCCTGTTCGACGGCGTGCTCGTGCTCATAGGTTCGGTCCTGCTGCTCACACCAGGTATACTGACCGATATTACAGGGTTCATATTACTGATACCACCCGGCAGGTTCATAGTGAAAAAGTACGTAAAAGCCTGGGTCGACAAAAAGCTGCAATCCGGTCAGATGACATATTACACGCATACGGGATTTGATGAATATTGAACGCAATGTAAGTTATTAAATATAAAGAGTACCACTATAAGGCATCATCATTCACTATTATTTATCATTGGAGGAAACATATAATTGAAACAACCTTCTGTTAACATCGGCATCGTGGGCCATGTTGACCACGGTAAGACCACCCTTGTAAGTGCCCTGTCCGGCGTATGGACAGATAAGCACAGCGAGGAGATAAAGCGCGGCATTTCCATTCGTTTAGGCTATGCAGATGCCACCTTCATGAAATGCCCTAAATGCCCGCATCCCGATAGTTATACGGTTGCCAAAAAATGTGAGCACTGCGGTAAAAATACAGAACCAGTCAGGACCATATCATTTGTAGACTCACCCGGTCACGAGACCCTGATGGCTACAATGCTCTCAGGTGCTGCCATAATGAACGGTGCTGTCCTGGTAATTGCAGCCAATGAACAATGCCCGCAACCCCAGACCAAGGAACACCTGATGGCACTGGACATAATCGGGATCAATAACATCGTAATAGTCCAGAATAAGATCGACCTTGTAAGCAAGGACGATGTGATAGAGAACTACCATCAGATACTGGATTTCGTAAAAGGTACAGTGGCAGAAGGTGCGCCTGTCATTCCCATTTCTGCCCAGCAGAGTGTTAATATGGACATCCTGATACAGGCTATAGAAGAACATATCCCTGCCCCGGAACAGATACTGGATAAACCTGCCAGGATGCTTATTGCCCGTTCCTTTGACGTTAATAAACCAGGCTCCAAACCCGGCAAGATAACAGGTGGCGTTATAGGCGGGACCCTGAGTTTGGGAACACTTAAGTCCGGTGATAATATTGAAATAAGACCTGGCCGGAAGGTAGAATCGGGAGGGACAGTCAGGTGGAAATCCATCCTGACGACTATTACCAACATCATGGCAGGTAGTGAAAAATTAGAAGAGGCCACGCCAGGCGGTCTGGTAGGCGTAGGAACCAAACTTGATCCATCGATCACAAAAAGTGATAGTCTTGTAGGTCAAGTGGCAGGCAAGCCTGATACCCTGCCCCCCACGCGGGATAAATTCCTCATGAAAGTAAGGTTATTAGAACGTGTTGTAGGTTCAGCCGATGAACTGGTAATAGAACCCATTCATTCCAATGAACCACTTATGCTCAATATAGGCACTGCCACCACAGTTGGCGTAGCGACCAGTGTACGCAAAGATATTGTTGAGGTCAAACTGAAAAGACCGGTCTGTGCAGATTTTGAAGACAATGTGGCGATCAGCAGAAGGGTCGGTGCCAGGTGGAGACTCATCGGTTCCGGTATCATAAATGAATGAATCTGATGATATAATATGAAAGTTATAATAGATACTAATGCATTCATGGTCCCGGTCCAGTTCGGTCTGGATATCTTCAAGGAACTTGGGCGTCTTGGTTTCAAGGATTTTATTGTTCCTTCATCAGTGACCAGGGAACTGAATGGTATAAAAAAGTTTGCCAGGGGTAAGGATAAAATGTCTGCGAACGTTGGTATCGGACTGGCCCGGGAGTGCAGTGAGATCATTACAGAAGGGAATGCAGATGATGCGATAGTGGAATTAGCCATGGAAGAGAAGGCAGCGGTTTTTACCAATGATGCAGAACTTAAGAAAAGATTATGTAGTAAGGACATCACAATAGTGTACTTACGTGGAAAGGATCATCTTGAAATAATGTAAGATGTTCTTTGTGATAAATATTTTAGATTCATAAACACATTAACTATAGAAATCAGAGGATTATTGAATGTACAATAAGGTGAGACTGGCAGATACCGTACGTATTGCTCCTGAACTGCTGGGGGATGATGTTACAAATGCAGTCCGGATTGCTTTGATCGATAAGTTAGAAGGGGAGATTGATAAGAAATTAGGTGCCATTGTTGCCATTATAGATGTGGTTGAAGTAGGTGACGGTCACATTCTTGCCGGTGATGGTGCAGTTTATTATGATGCTACTTTTGACGCTATAGTTTTTAAGCTTGAACTGCAGGAGATCATAGAAGGCAGTGTTGTTGAGATTGTTGAGTTCGGCTCTTTTATAGGTATAGGACCCATGGACGGGCTGGTCCATGTGAGCCAGATAACTGATGAATATATTTCATTTGATTCCAAGAATGCCCGTCTTGTAACAAAGGAAAGCAACAGGTCACTATCTGAAGGTGACCATGTGCGTGCCAGGGTCGTTGCATTAAGCATTAATGAACGTGAGCCGCGGGATAGCAAGATCGGCCTGACCATGCGGCAGCCTGCACTTGGAAGAATCGAGTGGATCAAAGAGAACATGATGGACAAAGAGAAAGAAGAGTCTGCGGAGGCTAAGTAGACTTGACTGAACAAGCCTGCCGTGAGTGCCACAGGATTGTAACTGGCTCTACCTGTAGCGTTTGTGGTTCCAATTCATTAAGCACTGACTGGAGTGGATTTGTGGTGATCATTGATCCATCCCGTTCCTGCATTGCTAAAAAGCTTAATATCGACATTCGCGGAAAATATGTGCTGAAGGTACGGTAGTGACTATATGCCCGAAACCATCCTTGGCAAGAGGTTCTGCCTTCCTGATGCCATGCGTAGCGAGATGCGTAAGCAGTTCGGGGTCCTGTATCGCGGGGATGAGGTAGATACTACCAGACAGATGCTCGCTGATATGGGCAGCCCTGCTAAACTTATTGCCATAGGAGATATTTCCACTTTCAACCTGCTCCAGTGTGGGACAGTGCCAGATATATCTGTTATTGATGAAAAAACACACAGGGAGCCTGCTGGTGTGGACATAATCAAAGCTATCAGGCACTCGAATTTTACTGAAGTGGATGTTACCAACCCGCCAAGCTTCGTAGAACCCGAACTGGTATCGGCTTTATCTGATGCAATGGATGCGGATGTCCCGGTGCAGATCATGGTCCACGGTGAGGAAGATCTGGCAGCACTACCGGCTATAGTGCTTGCACCCGTATCATCGGTAGTGATCTACGGGTTGCCTGATGAAGGAGGCATTATGGTCACTGTCACACCTGGAGTCAAGGATAGGATATATGACATGCTTGATAAGATGAAGTGTGATTAAAGATATAAACCATTGAAGATTAAAGGACAGAAAAATACATATTTCATAATAGGATTAAGGAAAGCAAGATCTTGATGATATCGAAACGGAGGATTCAATTTGGAGATTAATATTACAAAAGACTGGGATAACCCATTATTAGACCGTAAAGAGATTACGTTCAATATATCCCATAGTGGTGAAACCCCTTCAAGGGATGAGATTAAGAATAAATTGGTTGCACAGCTCAACTCCCGGCATGAACTGGTGATCGTTGATAAGATCAGGACAGAATATGGCACCCAGAATACCTATGGATATGCAAAAATATATTCAGATGTGGACAGGGCAAACGAAATAGAGAATAAATATGTCCTGAAACGAAACGAGCCAAAACCTGTTGAAGAGACCGAGGAGGAAGCTGTTGCTGAAGAACCGGTAGAAAAAGCTGCATCTGAAGAACCGGTAGAAGAAGCAGCAAGCGAAGAACCGGTAGAAGAAGCAGCAAGCGAAGAACCGGTAGAAGAAGTAGCAAGCGAAGAACCGGTGGAAGAAGTAGCAAGCGAAGAACCGGTGGAAGAAGCAGCAAGCGAAGAACCAGTGGAAGAAGCAGCAAGCGAAGAACCGGTGGAAGAAGAACCCGTTGAGTAAAATTAGATAAGGTGATCACAATGGCTGTACATAATTATTACGAGGTTTCAGATAATTCGATAAAGAGGTTAAGGCAGTCCTGTCCCCGCTGCGGTGACGGGTTCTTTCTTGCCGATCATAAGGACAGACTGACCTGCGGAAAGTGCAATTATACTGAGTTTAAAAAATAATTGCACATTTTTTTTACACTGATTTTATTATTTAGTATAGTTTCCAGTGAAAACAAAGGGCACATCCGGGCAGGTCATGTTTATGACAGCCTTTTTGTTATTTCGTCTGCACTGTACCGTAGTGTGATTATGCGGCTTCTGCCCCTGGTACCTTTCCCTGTGAAACTGGCATTTATTAATTTTAAGGCTGATAGTTTTTCCAGGGTCTCGTAATACCTGGTATAACCAAGGCCTGTTTTATCGTGGAACTCATTATACAATTCACCTGTGTTAATCTCGGTGTGCTTGCAAATAAGTTCCAGCAGGGTTTTTTCTTCATTTTTTAATGACTTTAACAGGTATGTGAGGTGCACCAGCTTTGAGGTATTGTAGGCTTTGTCCACATCTTCAACTTCGATGGTCCTGGATGCCTGCCTTTCTGCATTTAGACCTGAGCGCTTGAACAGGTCAATACCCACCCTCAGATCGCCAAGCAATTCAGTATATTCCACAACTTTATCCAGCACTTCGGTGCCAACCACATCATTGTAGAACCCCAGTTTATTCCTGTTTTTAAGGATGTCCCGTATCTCATCGCCTGTATATCTGGGGAACTTTATCTCTTCTGCCAGTAGGACTGATTCCACTTTCGGATCAAAATGAAATCCCATGCCGGTATCGCTTAATATATTGATCACACCTATGCGGGCACCGGGATTTGTTTCATGGGCGCGCAGCAGTGAATATAGCACCTTGTCATGTTCACCCTCATGCATCAGGTAGTTGATATCATCCAGTATCACCACCAGTATTTTTTCTTCATCTGCCAGAAGCATGGTGATTTTTTCATTGATCTTCTGGAATGAGACACCTGAGGACGGCGGGGCTATATTGAACAATTTTTTGTATATCCGGGAGTAGACAGTAAACCGGGTGGAATTAGTCTGACAGTTGACATGAACGGGAACTACCTTTGATGTGGATTTCTCGATCTCTTCGATTAGTTTGTGTACTGTCGTAGTCTTGCCAGTGCCTGGAGGACCTATACAGAAGGCATTGACGGGTCTTGCACCGCGCATGGCAGGCCGGACACAGTACATGAGTGCCTGCATCTGGGATTCACGGTGGGCGAAGTATTCAGGGATGTGGTCAAGCTCGAATAGGTCCGGGTCCTTGAAAAGTGTCTCGTCCCACATCAGAAGGTCTTTGTTCATATCACTAACTTTCCGGTTAAATTTTTATTTGTTATACAATCCATATTGATATATAAATTTGTTATTAATCAGTTTGCGGGAAAGGTTCGTTTTCTCTATTTTTTAAGCGCATAGCGATATTTCATGCACATTCTGCGAAACGTATATATTATGATAATATAATTATGAGAAAGCTTCAGCGCGGGCTGGTAGCTTAGTCAGGCAGAGCGATGGACTCTTAATCCATCGGCCAGGGGTTCAAATCCCTTCCAGCCCGCCATATTCCTTATTTTTTTTCAACGTATATGAAAGTATATACCTTCCTGTAGGCTTAGAAAATGCGAACAAAGTGAGCATTTTCGTGATAAGCAAACCAGAGCCAAACAAAAAATCCAAATAGGACTGCGCGGATTCAAACCGCGCTCCAGGCGCCCAAAGGCTCAAGTCCCGGCCAGGCTACTCTACTGCCCTACTACCCATTTCACCCTAGTATCAATCAAGATGCCCTGGATTTCCAATCAGACCAGCCTGTGACGCAGAATGAAGGTCCATACTTGTTTAGTAAACTTGAAATCATCACAACAATTATCCAATCCCACACTGGTGCTAACCTGGAAAAGTTAAGATAAAATTAAAAGGTCATAATTTCATATTAACTTCAGGAGACGAAAAGTCAATATAGTCATTTGATAGATTAAAATCAATGAATAAAGGGCATTCCACATGTTAATTCAATATATCCAGGCAGCACTTGAACATGCCAAATATAAAATAACAGATGATGAAGAATTATATTATGGTGAAGTGCCTGAACTTCAAGGTGTATGGGCAAACGGAAAGAATCTTGAAGAAGTATAGATGAATGGATAATAATCAGGTTAAAAAAAAGATTATCCATACCTCAAATTGGATATTTCAATTTCGAAACAACAGGACGACCCGGATTTTAAATCCATCGAATTCAAGGGATTTAAAAAACAGGCCGGGTTAAACAGTTTTACACTGACAACCAAAAGGTGGATATATCAACAGTAGTCTTAAATTGTTGAGGTAAATATATGAGACGGGAGCAAGCACTACAACTTTTGCGTGAACATAAGCGGGAGTTTGAGGAACGATATGGAATCACCCGGGTGGGGATTTTTGGCTCGGTAGCAAGAGATGAAGCTGGTGAGCGCAGTGATGTGGACGTGGTCGTTGAGATGCCACCAGATATGTTTGCAAGGGTAAACCTAAAAGAGGACCTTGAGAGGATTCTCGGGTCAAAGGTCGACCTTGTGCGTTACTGGCGGCGTATGAATCACTACCTGAAAAGACGCATAGACAGGGAGGCGTACTATGTATGACGCTACACTGCTACTGGAAAAGTTGGAACAGACTGATGAGGCATTAGCGAAAATCCAACGCAGATTTGCCAGTATTAATTCACCAGACGATTTCCTGGATAGTGATAAAGGGCAGGACATGCTGGATGGAATCGCTATGATGCTCATAGCCATCGGGGAAAACTTCAAAACAATCGACACAGAGACCGAAGGAAAATTCCTAACACAACATTATCCAAACATTCACTGGTCTGGTGTTAAAGGAGTGCGTGATGTCCTTTCTCACCGCAGGCCAGGCACCCCAAAGGCTCAAAGACCGGCCAAGCTACCCTACTACCCTACTATGAACCATATCAAATCCCCTGCCTAACCCGGTATTTGTTTAACATCAAACGTTGCAGTATAACTAACCACCAGACTAAATTGATTTCCGCCTTTTTATTTTGCCACAGAGCATTCAGAGTTTTTCCTCTCTGTGTCCTCGGTGCTCTCTGTGGCTATCATTTTTCATCAGATGCACTGTGATTTCACTGAATTTTTACAATGATCGAGGAAATGATTTTTACCCACACATTTATAGCTTGCAACAATTGATGTTAAGTAGCAATGGGTCAATAACCGTATATTAGGGAGATATTATCACTGAAATGGAGAGTGGCCATGGTGAAGAGCATACATGTTGCTATTGCAATTGTCTGTATGGCAGTAGTGCTGGCAGTAATAATCCAGCCGGTTCGAAAGGAACCTTATGCAGGAAACGTGGTCGGAGATACAATCATCCTTCCTGAACCGCGAAACTCCGGCGGCATCTCTGTCGAGGAAGCCCTGCTTGAGAGAAGGTCGATAAGGAATTACAAGAATGAAGCGCTGACGCTGGCCGAGATTTCCCAACTTTTGTGGGCGGCACAGGGTATCACACATCCAGGTGGATACAGGACCGCTCCTTCTGCGGGTGCGCTCTACCCGCTGGAGGTTTATGTGGTTGCAGGGAATGTGGAGGGTCTCCAGGCAGGAATCTATAAGTATAGGCCGCAGGGGCATGAACTGAAGAAGGTGGCAGAGGGAGATGTACGTGCTGAGCTGTGTGCGGCAGCACTTGACCAGGAATGCATTGAGGATGGTGCGGCAGTACTGGTATTTGCTGCGGTCTATGAACGCACGACCGGGAAGTATGGCGAGCGGGGGGTACGGTATGTGCATATGGAGGTGGGGCATGCTGCCCAGAATGTTCATCTGCAAGCGGTTTCGCTGGGGTTGGGGACTGTGGTTGTGGGGGCGTTCGATGATGGTGGGGTAGAGAAGCTGTTGCAGATGCAGGATGATGAGCGTGCGCTGTGTATTATGCCTGTGGGGAGGGTGTGAATTGTGGGGGGAGATTAGAGTGCGGCATGGGTAAGTGAGATTGGAGTTGTATCTATCAGTATTTCATGAAATATATCAGAATGTTTTTCTTTGACTGGGTGCAGAACAAATGAAATAAGTATAAGAAGGTTTATCTGAATGATGGTACAGAAGGTTGGAAATAGGTATAGTTTATTGAATATGTTGAATGGCAATCTTACCAAAGGGTTGACAGGCAAAATGCAAAAAAGTGATGCAGAGTATTATTTACAGGCATTGGCTCTTAAGTCTGGGGTATGTGACTGAGAATGGCAGATTCATGCTCCCGGAGCGAAATTGAGCAGAAATAATAATTGTCATATCCAGAGAATAGGCGCACATTAAGGTGGGACTAAAATAACATTCAATAAATGATGCCATTGCTTCGAAAAATCGCTATCATCATTAGGTAATTAACGAAAGCAAAGATTAGAACGAGTTTTAATAAAATCTGGCGTTTATTTAATATCATGTTATAAAAGGAGGAACGCAAAGATGGGGACAAAGACAGCATTAATAGCAGGTGCAAGTTCAGATATTGGTCAGGCTATAGCCATATCTCTTGCTTCTGAAGGGTTCAACATTGCCGCACATTATCATAAGAATTTTGTGGCGGTTCAAATTATTAAAGAGGAGGCACAAAAAAAAGGCGTTGAGGCTGGATTATTTTGTTTTAATCTGCTTCATCCAAAGCAAGCAAAAGAAATGGTAAACGCAGTAGTGAAACAATTCACAAGTATTGATGTTTTAGTAAATACTATAGGGCCTTTTTATTATCAAGATGTTCTCGAAGTTACACCAGAAGAATGGTCAGAATCTGTTAATATGAATCTCCAGATTTCATTTAATACTACATATTTTGCAAGGGAAAAAATTTGTGCATCCCAAGGACATATCATCAATTTTGCTTTTTCAGGCGTTGAAAATCTCAAGGCTTGGAGTATGTCTACAGGATACTGTGCTGCAAAAGCAGGAATTGTAATTTTGACAAAGTCATTAGCTGCCAGCCTAGCTTCTTCAGGAGTCAGAGTAAATGCAATTTGTCCGGGTTTAATTGAAGAGGGAGCTACTACAGAATTGGAACGTCAAGAGATGGCTGAACAAATACCATTTGGTAGACCAGGAAGACCTAATGAAATTGCAGAAGTAGTCAAATGGCTGGTTACTGATAGTCCACACTATCTTACTGGTGCTCTTATTCCAGTGGCTGGTGCTTGGGAATACTAAATATATGGATGCATGATTTCAATTTTACATATCTATATTATGCACCATATACCAAAATAAATTTGGAAATGTATAAACTAACATAAATACAAAAACCAGAAGTATCATCCATGATGCCCCGTACAGAGCGAAGCGGCGTTTGGGGTCGTGACTTCAACAGGATCAAACTCATGCTCAGTTAGTCAAACGGAATTGAGAATAACTCTTGTAAAGCTGAAAATTGGCGCTATTATCAGTTTGCAGGGTAAGAAAAATTGAAATTACCATGAAAAATAGTTGATTGGACAGGGTAACAACCATTAAACGCTCAAAATTGAAAAATGTATGGCAATAATGCTGTTTAGGAGATCGAAGATGGAAGTAAATGAAGAAGAATTAAATCTATTTGCAGGCGACAAGGATAATTATTATTTGAAAAAATGGAAAAACATGGGGAAAAGTGGGGAAATAATTAATTGAAATTGGGGTGCATGCCTCTTCCAGACAGTGTGGATGGGTTATAGAAAGATGTATCTTTATGCAGCTGTTCTTATTGGACTGCTCGCATATATTGATGTTGTACTAATACCAAGTTTGCATCCTCTTATTCAGTTGGGGGTATACATATTTATTGGGATATTATTTGGTATATTTGGAAATAGGTTATATCTTAAACATGCAATGAAAAAAATATCTGTAATAAAATCAGATCAACCTGATCCTGAGATTCAAAAGATAGAAATTGCTAAAGCTGGAGGGACAAGTTGGATCGGTGTGGGTTTAGTTTTGATGGGAACCTATTTCGCAGTTCGGTTGTTGTACTATTTTCTAAATGAAGGCGCCAAGTTATAAGGCTACTAAGCAAACTGATAACAACAACGACTCTGGAGCATAGTTGCCATGACTTTTATTTACCAACTTGTAGCCTTTACAATTTTCTTTAAATTGCATACCTGTGCCTGAAAAAAATATGGGCAGAATGAACCAGACAGAAAAAGATAGAGAGCATAAGGTTGAGAAGATAATATAAGTACTAATGGCAAATACCATTGTAAAAATTGATTGGAAAATTAAAATTTTATAGATGGAATGGTACAGTAAAAGTGAGAACAAAATATGCACATTAAAGTTAGGTTTAACAAAATCCTATTGCCAGCGATAGCTGGTTTTGTA
>Ga0255393_10067_pt1 | contig 14523 bp, 9 predicted proteins | sample ANMaggSeSYBR01C8_FD_182122 | JGI IMG/M metagenome (GOLD analysis project Ga0255393, IMG submission 182122) | Sediment cell enrichment communities from methane seep in Santa Monica Basin, California, United Staets - ANME aggregate JGI... | ecosystem: Environmental > Aquatic > Marine > Cold seeps >... | reverse complement strand
TTGTATAATTGATCATCAGTTTTATCAATTATATAATGCGCAGACTGGTTTAATCCGCTTATACCACTATAGATCACGATATCTCCGGAAGTTTCATTATACTTTGAGTGACAGTTGGTACAATATATATTCTTGGTAAGATCATGTGTCAGATTAACATTATATTTCGAATCTGAGTTTGGATTGTACCCGTGACATAGGCAATTTACCGGGCTGTGTGCGCCAGCGCTGACATTGGCTGCAGATGCAGAATGACATTTGCTGCAAAATTCCTGCGGAATGGTCTCAGTTTTAAATAATTCGTGACTGCCTGAAAGCATAGCATTAGCTATGCCTATGATCAATATAATTAAGATTCCCGCGATAATTATTCTTTTTGAGATCATAGATTTTCAGTACCACTCCTGACTTGTTCTGTTACCTTTATCCGGATAAACGTGGCAGTATCTGCAATTATATGTAGAATTATAATAACCAACAGCAGCATTATATGCTGTTGCATTATGGCAGGTGGTGCAGTCCTCGATATCGAGCACGTTCGTCCCTCCGACCGAATATGTGGATGGTGTGATTGTTACATTGTGGCGATCGCTTTCGTTTATCGGATCTGCTTGATACGAATGGCAGCACTCGCACCATTTCCAGGTATAATCCTCGATCGGGTGATCCATCTGCGTGTTGATATGGCACATCGTGCAGTTCACATCCCCGTGCACACTAGCATCGAACATTGTCTCGTTCACATACACATCAGAGTCCTCCAGTCCGATGTGGCAGCTTTTGCACTCTTCGGACCAGTTCAGCGTTGGGATCGTAAGATTTAAATCATGCATCCTGCCTATATTATGGCATTCTGGAACGATGCAGCCAGACGTCTTAGTCGCATGTGTGATGTTTGCGGTGTAGTTCGGCGAACCTGGATATTCGAATATGCTGATGAACTCGTTTGTCGAGTCCCGGTGGCACCATGTGCAGTCTGAGTAACCGCCACTTACGTTTGCGATATCAGGGCGGCTTCTCGCATAATGCGATGCCTGTGACATGTTAACACGGTACGACGCGTTCCCGCCGACATCGAAGCCCGGAACCTTCATCGTGCTTAAGTTGTGGCACCCATATCCGCATGAGGTCGAGTTCGTCGTAGCATTCGTGCGTGCTTTGATATCGATGCCGCCCTTGAAGTGGTTATAAACCGCTGTTGCGTTGCTCACGTTCAGGTACGCATAAGTGCCGTTGTGGCACTCATAGCAGAGGTATGCGTCGTTGTTGAACGTCTCGTTGTGACCGGTCTCAGGGTATGCCCCACCCGGCACATGGCAGCCCCAGCACATTGAATTGTTGGGGTCATTGATCGGCGATGCGGATGCAACTGGGGTCATGTTATCGTTCAAGTTCGCATGTACCCCTAGATTCATTGCTGTCACATTGATCACGTAGACACTGCTTGTCTTGTTGACCCCATAGAGCGCGTGGCAGTCGGTGCAGTTCCCGCTCGTGTGCACCCGTGTCAGGGTCTCGTTGTGAAGCCTGCCATCGCCATGACAGTCGCTGCAGTTCTGGCTTCCTGCGTGCTGGATATTTTTGTCGTTCTCAAACTCCATGAACGGAGTTGATGTATTGACGTGGCAGTATGAGCAGTACGCGGTGTTGTTATTCTCCACGTACAGATCCACGATATCGGTACGGTTATCCCCATAGTGTGATGTAATTGAGAAGTTCGTGCGGTAGGTGTCGTTCTCTGTGAACGGATAGAACATCTCTGACTGGTTATGGCAGTCCATGCATGAGTCTGAGTCTGTCGGACGCGTCCAGTATGCCTCGATGCTGGTTCCGTTCTTGAAGTGGTTGTGGACCTCTGGTGCATCGCTCACATTGCTGAATGGACCTCCAGCTTTGTTGTGGCAGTCGTGGCAGAGATACGGCGGATCCTTCCTCATACTGTGCTTATCCGCGTTCGTGCCATTTTCGAAGTGGCAGACCCAGCACGACTGGTTGGTGCCGTATGGACCGGTGGTGGCGTTGTTCATCCTAGCGTGGATCGCACCCTCATAGACACTCCCATTGATCACTTTTCTCTTTACAAACCCCTCATTGTCGTGGCAACCCAGACACGTAAATCCACCCTCTCCTGACCACAGATTCGCTGCATGGAAGTCAACTGGGGTTTTATTGTCATTTGTATGGCAGACGTAGCAGCCGTCATCCGGGTCTGCCTCGTTTGTGAAGTTGCCGTGATTATTCTGCACAGCGCCTCCCCACTTCGTTGCATTGTCCGGTGTAGTGTTGTGGCAGATGCTGCAGTCCTCGGTCAGATAGATCAGGTCTGTCGTTGTTCCGTAGTGTGAGACGTTCGATGCGTTCGTGTTATTGAGTATCTGCCCTTGTGTGTCCACGTGGCTCTGGTTGATGCTGTTGTTGTGGCAGTCGATACATTCCCCCTCGCCGTTCATATTGGTCTTTAGAGTCGTTGAGTTCGGATAATGCGTGTATATTATCGGAGGCAGGCGGTTTGGCGGATAACTCGCACTTATCCATGTCTCTCCGTAACTCGTTTCCGCGTTCCATTCATCGCTTCGTGCGTGGCAGTCCTCGCATGACCACGGCTTCTTATACGGTTGGTAAATAAAGTTCCTGTCCCCCATTCCCTCCGGCTGCATGCCGTCACTGTTGTGGCAGCCCCAGCAGGGCTTCGATCTCGAATCGACTTCAAGGAAGTATGGGTATGTGTTGTTGGTAACGTTCCCGTGAATGCCGGCAGCGATCGCGTCTGCATCGATGAGCGACTGGACTCCGTACGAACTGTCGATGTCATGGCAGACCACGCAGTCGAATCCACCGCCGGCATAGAGTGACTTGTTATGGAAATGCGGGATGGTGTCCTCAGTTACGTTGTAGAGGTAGTCAGGGAGTACATGGCAGTAATCATAGCACACAGAGAGGTCTGAGGTGTTTGCTCCGTACATATTATCGGTCACATTCGGAGCATTGCCCCATATCGCGCCGTTTGTGGAGTTGCAGTGGCAGAATAGGCAGTCTGAGGTGTCTAAGAGAGGATTTATAATATTGAGTGCCTCCCCTTGCGATCTATTCAGTCCGTAGTGCGAGACATCACCCATCGTGGTTCTGCCTGTATAATCAACAAAATCTTTGATTACAACTTTATTTTCATCAGTGTACTTCCAGACCTTGAGATCACCTATGTCATCATCCGAAAGACGACTTGGTGCATGGCAGTCTTCGCATGATCCGTTGCTCCCGACACTGGTCTGGATGAATATAGATCCTATGCCCTTGGTGGTCGGACCATGGTTGTCGATTGCAGCAACCAGCCCCTGCGTGTGCGGCGGCTGACCATCATAGGGTCCGTGGCACTTAGGGCACTTGTACGGGTTCAGTGCCCGATCCGGATGGAATCCCGGAAACGGTGGCGTGCCGTTGGTGGAGTGACATGCCCAGCAGATCGCGTTGTCTTCGGTGATGTTGTTGATTTGTGCAGGTGTGTAAGTACGATTTTCGAGCCATTCGTTAAAGGTCCTCGTGGTTCCCTGAAGAATGCTGCCATTGCGGAACGCGTCGCTCAAATTAGTGTGCATTGCAAGTTTGATTGCGGTCAGGTTCACGATCGGACGGATCGGGGTTTCGTTGTATGCAGAAGCATTGTTGTCGTGGCACTCAAGACAGCCCGCGCCGCCTGCGGGTTCGTAGTCGATAAATTCGCGGTAGGTGAAAAAACCAGTCTGAAGGGAATACTCCCACGGTCGGTGGCAGCCACAACCTTTATCCGTCAGATAAAGTCCACCGCCCTTGTTCGCTGTTGTATTATTCCAGTTCGCGTAATCCAGTACCGTCCAAGTGTTATCATCAGGATATGCGACATCAGTGATGTATGTGTAATTGAATAATTTGTTAATACTAATGCTCTTTGCCGCAAAGCGTGTCGTTGCCGGATTATCGCTGCCGTGCGGGTTGTGGCAGGCGTAGCAGTTAGACTGTGAGTGCTCGCTGTCATACGAACCTGCTTCTGTCTGTGGGGAGTGGATGTTCTTGAATTTTGTAGATCCACCAGTACCTCCGGCACTGAAGCCCCAGTCCTCTGTAACATAATATTCGTCCCTGAAGTTCGTCTTATTCATGTAGTTTGCAAGATGACCGGTCTCACCCGACATCTTCGCTACAAGTTTCTCCTCGAGGTGACACACAAGGCAGAGCGCGTAATAAGCCGAGTTATATCCCGTCTCAGGTAGGCCGGTATCGGGATCGGTACCATTCGAATAATACTTCAGCAGATCGAACCGATGCTTTGACCCGTGATTGTCATGGCATGCCTTACATGCAAGTTTCCCATCCCCGAGCGGGTGGTGGGTCGTATTGCTGAATTCCTCTTTCTGATTCAGTGTTGCCCTGACCGCACTTGAATTGTGACATGTCTGGTTGCCTTTGCCGTTGTAGCATAGCTGCGGGCTTGGCTGATATAAGAGATCCTTCCCGCTTGCGTTTCCGTGCGGGACTTTAAAAGAATCGGTCTCGTTATGACAGTCGATGCACCGCCCAGGCGTGTACGGATCGTCCATTGAGTCGTTCGTGATGCTTGCGTTATACTTTATCCAGTGTGTCGTATTCAGAAACTTGAACGTGCCATCCACATACTTGAGTTTGTCAATATGACAGTAGTAGCACTTGCCGTTCGGAGTGTGACCTGCATCCACGAGAATGGTGACCCCGGGTCCTGAGATCGCAGCTGTGATGTTCTTGTAGCTCTTGCCATATATCTTATTAAGTACATCCCACTTGTTGACTGCCGTGCAATTCATCGGCTGGTAGGTCGTCTTTGTGCTTGCGTTCTGCTTATACTCGATTACAGGGAGCCAGTTGCTGCTTGAGGTGGGAGGTCCGTAATCACCGAAGGCATTGTTACTCAATCTACCATTTTCATTCGAAGTCTCGCCTTCCCAGCACAGCGACTCGTTATAATCGCCGATATCCCTATAACGCACTGTGAGGTTCGTCCACATCGGCTCCTGGTGGAAGTTGTCCCAGCAGAGCACATCGATTAGCCACATCAGTGTCAGATTCGATGTATCTTCGTAACCGACCTTTGTTTTGTCAAAGACGGTATCGAGCGTGCAGAGTCTGGTGTCATTGGTTAGATAGAATATGTAATTCGCTGCTGTTGATTCGTTGTTTGTGAAGGCTGCGCCGTTTGAGTCATTGATCCTGATATCGAACTCTGCCCCGTTGCGTGTGAGATCGTTCCCGATCATCGTTGTGTTCGTCGAGTACTCCTCAAGGAGGATGCCGATACTCGTGTAGTTCGTGATAGTGTTTGCGGTGAGGTTATGACCCCTTGATGTGGTCAGGAATATGCCCCTTTGTGTGGCATCGATGGTGTTGTTTGTGAGATTGCCCCAGTGTGACTCTGACATATAGATACCGTCTGTACCCGCTGTGATGGTGGTGTCGATTATGTCGATGTGATTGCCATTGATGCAGTACACGCTTGTGTTGCTCGCGGTGATGCTGCTGCCGTCTTGGATGGTTACGTTGTGGGACGCGGATAGGTATATGCCATCGCTGGATGGTGAGGTGATCGTGACGTTTGTAAGGTTTGTGTAATGGGCAATGTCAGTGAGTAGTCCGTACTCATCCACAGACGAGATCGTGGTGTCGGTGATGGTGGTGTGATCGGAGAGGCTTATGTACAGTGCATTGGCGATTGTGCTTTCGATAGTGCTACCTGTGATGTTGTTGTAACTCGAATTCGATTCGAACTGTGCTCCCCCGCCTGGACTTATCGTATCGAGATCAGTGATGTTGTTGCTGGATGATTCGTCCAGCAGGATGGCGTAGTAGTTATTCGATATGGTGTTGTTGGTCAGGCTATTATCATTTGAATCCCACAAAAATATGCCATAGCCGGATTTGATATTATTCGAAAGTTCGCTATCTTTCACGGTGATGTTGGTACACCCTATGAGTGTGATCTTTCCGACATTGCTCACATTGTATGCCGAAAGATAATTCGACTCGATGGTTATGTCATGTTCATTATAGTAGTAGTTCACCTTCTCGCCGTTTGCTGTATTGTTGCGCCAGATGGAATTATCATAATACTGGTCCGCGAATTGTAATGCAAAATCACGGTTCCCTGATATTGTATTTTCGCTTAAATCATTGTTATCCGAATAGAAAGTAACTCCAGTGCCGCTGTTCGAGAGTATTGTATTGTTTCGTATGGTGTTATTGCCTGGATGTTCAGTGAATGAGCCTATGCGGATGCCGTCGCCACTATTCTCTGATATATTGTTATCTGTAATATTGTTGTATCCATTTCCATCCAGATAAATTCCGATGCTGTTATTGATGATGCTGTTATTGATGATGCTGTTGTTGTAACTGCTCGATCCCGCAGAATAGATTCCTTGCTCTGTGTTATTCTCGATAGTACTTCCACTAATTCCATTCGATGAAGACTCAATGATCCGAACGCCGTCGCCATTATGTATCGTGCAGCCCGTGAACCATAGATTGCTGCAATTGGCGATCGTTACATGCCCGATGTTATTTTCGCCGGTAATCGTGCCGCTGTCGCTGTAGTTATAGTATACCAGCCCGCCGTTTACGGTGTTGGTGGTGTCGATATCCTGATCATAGTCTCCTGTGACGTACAGGCTGTAATCCCTACTGTTGTTGTTCAGACTATTATTTCGCAGGATATTGTTCTTCGAGGAATCTATAAATATGCCGTGGTATTCAACGGTGTTGTTGATCATGCAGTCAGTGATGTTGACATATCCTGAGGTCGAGGTCAGGTGGATGCCATAGTCCTGATTGTTGCTGATGGTACAGTCTGTGATGGTTATGTTATTTTTGGTTGCGATCTGCAATCCATAACTGTACTCGATTATGCTCGCACTCAGATTGCCGTAGCTATCGTCAAAGTAAGTATAGTAATAGTTGCCGCTGGAATCATGCGTGATCATTGAACCACTGGTCACATTCATGGTTGCGCCGTTTTGGACATTGATGGAAGATCCGTTGTTCTGGATCCGTATCGTTGCATTGATAAGGTTCAGCGCGCCGCTGTTCACATTGATGTTGCCGGATATTACGCTCACGTTGTTGCTCAGATTAGTGCTCCACTGGTCATCATTATCAGTAGTGACAGTGATCGTGCCATAATCCGCAGCCTCTGCCACCCCGCACATCATCACAAATAGCACAACCAAGCACGTACAGGCAGCAAGTAAAGACACAGCTCGGACAGGGTGACTGGTATATGTACGTCCAGTGGGTACAGTGGGAATCATAATGTTTATCTATTCATTTTATGAGGGGCAACTATTTTATCCTTGTAGGAAAAATATCTGAAATTGCCGGATTATATAATTCAAATTTTCAAACCAATTTTTTTAACGTATGGTAAATTATAAACACATTTCGATATAGATATCGGTAATTTTCTTAGTTTCAATCAAATCTTTTGACATGATTTGCAGGATTGGATCGTATCCTGTTAATCGCAGCTGCCTGAAATTTCCATTTTATTGAGAATTTTATGAAGAATTCACACTCCATATATTAAAATATTCTTTTATATTGTTTTCGTTATTTTATATATCTTTTGGATTCATATATTCAACATTTGTATAAAGTCTGAGTACGAAATCATTATATATCGAAACAAGAGTATACCATATTAAGATTGAAAGTAATATCTATTCAAATTGTATAAATTAATATAGTATAAATATTTTAATAAGTTATGGCCATGAAAGATAAAACTTACATTACAATAATTGCACTATCAGGCATTCTACTTATTGTGGGTATTGTCTACCTGGCAGTAACTACAGATGTCTTTGCACCACAAAATGACACCGACGTAGAAGAAATCATCATACCTGAATTCGAACCCATTCCGGAACAATCAATAGACTGCAAAATCTGTCACACACAACCGGAAAAAGAAACGAAGCATGTAGAGGGCGGAATCTATTGTGAACCGTGTCATGGAACAGATCTCCACGACCTGCACATCAAAGAAACTACAGCCAATCTTTCATGCGTTGTCTGCCATGGTCTTGAACCGATCATCCCGGAAAAACTACCAGGACATGATATGGTTTGCGATACATGTCACGACTACCCTGACGCGATTCAGCCAAGCTACGGAAATATTATAACAATACATATGACCAGAGGATACTCCTGCACTATCTGCCATATACAGGATATTCAGAGTATCCATATCAATTCCATGAACAGCAGTTAAGATAGCATCTACTGATAAATGATCCTTAGTAAGAAAATAGAAAACCCTAAAACATAGTGGATTGAATTATCCACTGAATATACAAATTTACAAAAGGTTTAATTATGACTTCGGAACCCACATCTGAACTGGGGTGTATGACACTGGTTGCAGGATTGCTTGATATACTCAGGGAAGTAAATGGCGATGAAGTCACAGGTGATCTGATTTATATGAATTTTTTTCGAAAAGGGGAAAAAATCGGGGAAAAAATCGGAACAGACAAAGATCCGCAAACTGCTCTGAAACAATTCATTGAATATATCAAAAATTCTTATGATATAGATATAGAAATTATAAATGAGGACTCGAAAGAAAAAGAATATACAGCAGACATCCGGTTTAAAAGGTGTTTGATAAAAGATCTGTGCAAAAACCAAGGATTATCCTTAAAAACCCCTCTCTGCAGAGGCACTCAAGGTTTAATTGAAGGAGCACTTTCCATTATGACCTGCAAGCAAGTCAGTTTGGACATATCTATTGCAGACTGGGATATTTGTCAGGGTACTGTGCAATTCAAGAAAAGACGTGATATATTTCATTTCATATAATTTTCATTATTCACATCACATAAAAAAATACTATATTTTTTATCCAGAAAATTTTTAATTCCGCCCCTGGCTCTGGAGATTGCGGGGAGGCCGGGGGATTCATGCCCGTTTTATGATGATGTTTTCCAGCAGCCCGTAAATGGCACATTTACTTTTTTCCATGGCGCCCATAAAAAAATTTACAACCGTTAAATTTTTACTTTATCGATTACATTATAAATCCACTTCACCCAACACCCATTCAATATTCTATTTAGAAGGAAAACCAATATGCCATTTGAGATAATTGAAAAAAGCCAGATAGTTCCAACAATACACAATATGATCATTTCTGCCCCCAGGATAGCAAGAAAAGCCCGGGCAGGCCAGTTCATCATCCTGAGGATAGATGATGCAGGAGAGCGAATTCCCCTGACCATTGCTGATTTTGACCGCGAGAAGGGCACAATAACCATTATCTTCCAGGAGATGGGAAAGACCACAGCCCAGTTATCTAAAATGAACGCCGGAGAAAGCCTGCTTGATTTCGTGGGCCCCCTCGGCAATCCTTCAGAGATAGAGCCGATAGGTACAGTAGTATGTGTGGGTGGCGGTGTTGGTGTAGCCCCTGTTTATCCCATTGCCCGGGCCCACAAGGAAGTCGGCAACAAAGTAATATCCATTATAGGTTCCCGCAGTGCAGACCTGCTGCTGTGGGAGAAAAAGATGCGGGATGCAAGTGATGAACTGTATATCACAACCGATGACGGCACCAAGGGGCACCACGGTTTTGTAACAGATGTGCTAAAAGAACTGCTCGAAGGCAGTGAATCCATTTCCCTTGTGGTTGCCATCGGGCCCCCTATAATGATGCGCACCGTGGCCGGGGTAACCCATCCTTTTGGTGTGAAAACCGTAGTAAGCCTAAACAGTATCATGGTGGATGGCACTGGCATGTGCGGTTCATGCAGGGTGCTGGTCGGCGGCGAGACTAAGTTCGCATGCGTGGACGGGCCGGAATTCGATGCCCATGAGGTCGATTTTACCTTGCTCATGAACAGGTTGCAGATGTACCAGGATGAAGAGCAGCTTGCCATGGAACACTACAAAAAATGTGAAAGGGAGGAATGCCGGTGTTAGAACGACAGGACATGCCACGGCAGGACCCTGAAAAGAGGCGTTCCAACTTTGATGAGGTGGCCCTGGGCTATTCCCATGAACAGGCTGTAAATGAGGCCAGCAGGTGCATCCAGTGTAAGAAACCATTGTGTGTGGCCGGGTGTCCGGTAGAGATCGATATTCCTGCTTTTATTAAGTGTATAGCAGATGACGATATGGAAGGTGCCATTAATGAGCTGAAGTCAATGAATGCACTTCCTGCCATCTGCGGTCGCGTGTGCCCGCAAGAGACCCAGTGCGAGGAGGTCTGCGTGCTGGCAAAGAAGGGAGAACCCGTTGCTATCGGCAGACTGGAGCGTTATGCTGCTGACTGGGAACTGGAGAACAAGCAGGGAGAACCGCAAAAACCCGAACCGACAGGTAAGAAGGTGGCCGTAGTGGGTTCAGGTCCGGCAGGACTAACCGCTGCTGCCGAACTGGCAAAGATGGGGCACAGTGTGAAACTGATGGAGGCCCTGCACAAGGCAGGAGGCGTACTGGTCTACGGCATACCAGAGTTCAGGCTGCCCAAATCCATTGTCCAGAAGGAAGTCGAATACATAGAAAGACTGGGTGTTGATATCCAGCTAAATAATGTGGTTGGTATGGTAGAGACTGTGGATGAACTGCTGGATGAGTATGATGCCGTATTCCTCGGCACCGGTGCCGGGTTGCCCAGCTTCATGAACATCGATGGTGAGAATCTCAGTGGTGTTTATTCTGCAAATGAATTCCTGACAAGGGTTAACCTGATGAAGGCATACCAGTTCCCTGATTATGATACACCTGTCAAAAAGGGCCACAAGGTAGTGGTTGTGGGAGGTGGGAATGTTGCAATGGACGCTGCGAGGTGTGCTGTACGCCTTGGTGCCGAAGAAGTGACTGTAGTGTATCGCCGCGGAGATGATGAGATGCCGGCCAGGCGTGAGGAGATTGAGAATGCAAAAGAGGAAGGTGTTATTTTTAAGCTCCTGTCAAACCCCACACGGATACTTGGTGATGAGAAGAACTGGGTAAGGCAGATGGAATGCCTGAATATGGAGCTATGCGAGCCCGATGAATCGGGACGTTGCAGGCCCGTACCTGTGGAAGGTTCTGAACATATCCTTGATGTGGATGTAGTGATAATAGCAGTAGGGACTTCTCCAAATCCGCTTATCCCGAAGACCACTTCAAGCCTCGAGACCTCGAAATGGGGTACTATCGTAGCCGATGATAACGGTGCCACTTCAAAAACCGGGGTATTTGCCGGTGGAGATGTGGTAACAGGGGCTGCTACAGTCATAAGTGCTATGGGCGCAGGCAAAATTTCTGCACGAGCTATTAATATCTATTTTAATACAGATATTTTATAAAGTAGCATGGGTAGAAGTAATTTTTTTTCAATTCTAATGTCATAATCGATAACTATATATATCAATTCTGAATAAATAGAGGATTGTGAGCGGGAACAACGTTTTTCTAACTAACCCCCACTCCCCAACCCGCTCACACAAAATACCTTTTATTTGAAGTCAAAATTCTCTAATTCTCAAGCCTGCCAATCCACATATTGGCGTTAAGCACAAGTTTTATTCTAATTTGTTCTGCTTTTCAATTCAATTCAGGTTTTTTTTCACGATAAACCTAATTTGCTATTAACCATAAATTACAACTAATGACAAAAAAGGTAGCTATTATTGGTGCAGGTGCCGTGGGGATGACTGTAGCCACCTATTTAAAACGGCATACGGATTGTGATGTTCTGGTATTTTCATCTGACACCCACACTGCGTACAGCCAGTGCGGTATGCCTTTCGTACTGGGGGGTATTATATCCGATTTCCCTGATCTGGTGGTAAGGCCGCCAGGTACTTTTATTGAAATGGGTATAGATCTGCATCTTAACACAGAGGTCAGGCACATAGATGCCAAAAGCCAGAAAGTGATATCAGATTCTGGTGTTTTTGAATATGATCATCTGGTGATTGCTACTGGCAGTACACCTTTCATTCCACCTATTCCAGGCATTGACCTGGGCTGTGTGTTCACCCTGCATACGCTATCGGACGGCATGAACATCAAGGATAATATTAATGATAACAGTAAGGTGGTGGTCATTGGTGCGGGTGGGATAGGAATCGAAGTTGCAGCATCCCTTGCCAGGAGAGGAATTGATATCACATTGATCGAGGCCCTGCCCCATGTGCTTCCACTGACCTTTGATCCTGATATGGCATCATTTGTAGAGCAGCATCTTATTTCACAGGGTATCAGGGTAATGACAGGTACCAGTGTAGATTCTGTAAATGGAAAGGAAAAGGTAGAATCGGTCAGTACCGGAGAAGAAACACTTCCGGTTGATGTTGTTATCGTGGCTACTGGACTTAGGCCCCTGACAGGAGTTGCCAGGAAAGCTGGCTGTGATATTGGTCCCACAGGCGGCATTGTGACTGATGAGCGACTGAGGGTGAGCATGAATGGTGAGTTCCAGGATAATGTTTATTCAGGTGGTGAGTGCGCCCAGGTGTTTGATCTCATCATGGGTTCGCCTGTTATCAGCAGGCTGGGTTCGGCTGCCCGGAGGATGGCACGGGTTATTGGCGAGAACCTTGCTGGTAAGGAGACGATCTATCCACCTACGTTAAGCCCCGGTGTGGTGGTGGTAGGGCATCTGGTGGCAGGTTCGGTGGGTATAACCTCACATACGGCAAAGGTCCACGGCATTAATATAATCAGCGGCAGTTCAAAAGGATATACCAGGGCCGGTTATTATCCGGGTGCTAAGCCCTTGTTCATTAAATTACTGTTCTCAAAAAAGAAGCTTGTAGGTGCACAGGTGGTGTCGGGCGAAGGTGTGAAAGAGAGGATCGATGCTCTTGGCCTTGCCATGCGTATGGGTGCCGAAGTGGACGACCTGCTGGATTGGGAGACCTCTTACGCGCCGCCGGTTGCCATGATCATTGACCCGGTAACGTTGGCAGCAGATGATGCAATAAATAAGATGGAAGGTATAGCTTGATCCGGATTGACGGCTCCTACGGCGAAGGCGGCGGCCAGATCATACGCACGGCTGTAGCACTGTCTGCAGTTACAGGAACTGAGGTAACAATTAGCAATATCCGCAGCAACAGACCGAAACCCGGACTGAAGGCTCAGCACATGAGTGCTATCAGGACGGCCGCTGACATGACCGGTGCCAGGATATCGGGACTGAAATCCGGTTCCACTGAACTCACATTTAGCCCTGGTGACATCTCAGGCGGTCATTACAACATAGATATTGGTACGGCAGGCAGTATCACACTACTTCTCCAGTGCCTGATGCCTGTTGCTTCGGCAGCACAGGAACCAGTATCACTGGATATCACAGGCGGCACTGATGTGGCATGGTCACCACCTATTGACTATATGGCCCATGTGCTGCTGCCAGTACTTGCATCTATGGGATTAAAGTGTAATATCAGGCTTCAACGCCGGGGTTACTATCCCAGGGGCGGCGGCAGGGTCACTGCTATCATTCACCCGTCAGCATTGCGGGCTGTGGAACTGGATAAAGAGAAAGAGACGGATACGAAGAAGGAGGATGAGATGGAGAAGGAGAGGGGAAAGGAGAAAGAACCCTGTACAGTTTCAGGCATATCACATAGTTCAAACCTACCGCCCCACGTTATGCAGCGGCAGGCAGATGCGGCAACAGTAGCACTGGAAAAGGCAGGCTATAGTTCATCCATTGATTCATGGGCAGCCAGTTCCCCATCTACCGGCAGCGGAATAACCCTGTGGTGCGGGTATACCGGCGGCAGTGCCCTGGGAAAGCGGGGGCTGCCTGCCGAGAAGGTGGGCAGGATGGCCGCAAGGGAGATTATAGCAGAACTGGGCTCGTGGGCGGCGGTAGATGTGCATCTGGCCGACCAGTTGATTCCGTACATGGGACTTTCTCGAGGCGGGAGTTTCACTGTACGGGAGGTGTCCGGGCATACAAGGACAAATATCTGGGTGGTGGAGCAGTTTTTGGGTGTAGAGTTCAGGATAGAAGAAAAAAAGGATGTTTTCAAAATATCATTATGATTCCGGCTCGACGATTTCCAGGTACTCAGGCGGTATCTCCTCGGACAGCACGATAAACTCGTTCACTACCATCATTTCCACACCACCTTCCATAGCAGCAAAGGCATCCACTCTGAAGATAACCGGATTCTCAGTATGCACACTGGCAGCCTCCACAGCCTTCTCGTAAGTGGAACTCAGGTGCACATATCTCTGGCGAACAGGCCTGACACCCATTTCCTGTATCATATCTGCCTCTTCCTGGCTGGCACCGTAATATACAGACTCCAGGTCGTTCTCAGGAAAATCCAGGTCAATTTCAACCGAGTGTCCGTATCTGGCCCTGATATTCTTGCCTGATATCTGGTACCGATCCTTATTATCAGATTCCACCATTGCCATCAACCTGTTACGGGATGCCCATGGATACCTTGTCATCATAACATCCACAAGAACATCAACATCTACCCAGCCATGCTGGTTCATGGCCACCCC
>Ga0255393_10074_pt1 | contig 14540 bp, 12 predicted proteins | sample ANMaggSeSYBR01C8_FD_182122 | JGI IMG/M metagenome (GOLD analysis project Ga0255393, IMG submission 182122) | Sediment cell enrichment communities from methane seep in Santa Monica Basin, California, United Staets - ANME aggregate JGI... | ecosystem: Environmental > Aquatic > Marine > Cold seeps >... | reverse complement strand
TTAAGTTCTGACTTCAAACTAACAAATGAAGGAGGAACTAATATGCCTTTTTTTAGCAAAAGACCAAAACTAAAGCTTTCAACCCAAGAGATCGAACAACTGGAGAAAATTCGTAATTCACGAACAGAAAGTCTTTCTCGAGTTGAAAGGTCGAAAATTATGTTATTTTATTACGCAGATGAAACCGTATCAAGCATTGCAAGACAGCTAAATACAAATCGCCCAAAAGTAGAACGTGTTCTTAATAAAGCTCTGGAATTAGGAGCAATTCCAGCTTTGGATGATCTTCCACGTAGTGGAAAGCCTATTGAAATAACTGATGATGCCAGAGCTTGGGTTGTTTCAATTGCTTGTCAAAAACCAAAAGACTTAGGACATGCATCTGAAATCTGGACGATGGAAGAATTAGCAAAGCATATTCGTAACCATTGTCAAGAAGCAGGCTATCCAGCATTATCCCAATTAGTAAAAGGAACGGTTTCTAAAATACTATCAAAAATTGAGATTCGCCCTTATAAAATCGATTATTATTTAGAACGCAGAGACCCTGAATTTGATTTAAAAATGACGCAAGTATTACATGTTTATAAAGAAGTTGAGTTACTAAAATCTGTCATCAAAGATAAAGATGAACCGCCCATTGCTTTTCTTTCATATGATGAAAAACCAGGTATTCAGGCTATCAAGAATATTGCTCCTGATTTGCCAGCAGTTCCCGGAAAATATTCTTCAATAAGTCGGGATTATGAATACAAAAGACTTGGTACAGTTTCTTTGTTAGCATCAATTGATCTTTTAAATGGACGGGTTCATGGTCAAATTAAAAACAGACACCGTTCTATAGAGTTCATTGAACATTTAAAATACTTGGATTCTTTTTATAAAAATGATGTAAAAATCAAAATAATTCTGGATAATCATTCAGCACATATTTCAAAAGAAACAAAACAATATTTAAAAACAGTACCAAATCGGTTTGAATTTATTTTTACACCAACACATGGGTCATGGCTAAATATTATTGAAACTTTTTTCAGTAAAATCACGCGAACATTTTTAAGAAAAATAAGAGTAAATTCTATCGAAGAATTGAAAAATCGTTTTGAAATTTATTTTAATGAAATCAATGAAATGCCTGCTATTTTTAAATGGAAATATAAATTAGATGAAATTTCGGTTGCGAATTAAATTTCTTTTATTGATATGATAATTTGGAATCGTTCTACTAGATAGCTGAATGTTTGCTTCCTAAAATATTTACAAACAAAGCTAATTTCCCCACGGTTTAAGAAGGCACACGGATATTTGAAAATAGTAATCCGCGTGATTCCTTTATCTGTGTGAATAGATTCAGCTTAAAATTTCTCATCATATTTAGTCCACAGAAAATCACCAAGCTCCCAGCATTTTTTCACCACCTTTTCTCCCCAATCCATGCTGTATTTAGTCAGGAAGTCCCTTGCTTTTTTGGGATTTCTTTTATAAAGCGTTAGTGCTTTTTCTTCAATTAATTTTTGATTAGCAAATAGCTCAGATTGCAGTGGCTGCCAGACTGCTTCAACGTCTTTGCGCATATCGCCCCAGCGTTGAGCTGTTAGAGTGCTGGTTCGATTGAAAGCCCACCAGGCAGATTCCCGCGTAAAACCATTTACACGTCCGGGAGTTTTAAACGATTTGGGAACATCAGTAATACAACAGTAAAGTGGTACGTATATCGAGGTGGCAACATTGTCCCATGCCAGCCAGACAACCCCTCCGATTTCATCTGGCAGACTGGCGCGGGATTGGGTGATTGTGGCGTACATGGTGTACCAGCGTGCGATAGTCCGTTCTCCTCGCCAGCCCCAGCCACCGTTAATTTTGAACAGTTGGTTCATGTCATAAGGCATAAACGGATTGGCTAAAGGAGAAATCACTGTTTTTCCGTCTTTATCGGTTGATGTGATATTCTTTATAAAGTTAAAATCTGTTCCTTCGTAGTAATCCTGAAATATAGTAACCAACCTTGCCATAGTGACCAGCGTATCCGGTTTTATTGAAAATGGGTGATTTTCAGCGTTGGCATCTAATTTTAATGAAGGCGCCAGCAAATCAAATACGCGCCACTCGCGGCGACGTGCAGCAAATGATTTTCTACCGCCCGGATCATAGGCATAGTTAAATTCAAACGGACCAGATTCTAGGTTCCACCAGCCACTGTCCTGTGCCACTTGCTTAATATTTTCCGATGCCATAAAAAACTCGGAATCATTAAGATTTATTTGGCGAATCCGGCTGGCATTGGCATTGACTGAAACTTCATCATCCGGCACCCGCTGAGCTGCCCATACAGATCCAAGATTTCCTTTGCCGGGACCAACTATTTCTAAATGCCAGACTTCTTTGGTATCGGCAATGGTCAAACATTCTCCTTCGTCAATATAACCGTATTTTTTAGTCAGTTCGCCGCACAACTGGATAGCTTCCCGCGCAGTTTTACATCGCTCAACCATCAGTTGAACCAGCCGCTGACAATCAATTAATCCGTTGTCAGAATGTAACGTTCCCCTGCCGCCAAAAGTCGATTCGCCAATTGCCAACTGCTGATCATTCATGCAGGGATAAGATGTATTAATGTAACCAAAAGTATATTCCACTTGTGGAATTTCACCAACAGGAACATGTATGTAACTCGGCATAGCGGTTGAATCACAATTAGTGCGTTTACGTATCGTCATTTTCGCACCATTTTTATGCTTTTTGGCAGGCACAATATCCAGCCATGATCTGTTGCGGTGACTGTCGCAGGTGTGGGAAGTTGTCACCCAGCCATCAGCAGATGCTTTGCTGCCAACAGTAATAGTAGTACATCCGTCAGGACGACCTCCTTCCCAATCAGAATATTCTCGTGTATTATTCTCGCTAATTTGAGTGAAGGCATCATTAAATAAAAGAATTGGTGAAACAGTAATTAATACTAATAAAGTAAAAACGATGTAATTAAGTTTGAAATGTTTAACCATAGTAATACCTTCCTTTAATTAACAATTATTTTCATATTCACGGATCAAGGAATCACACAGAAAGATATTTATAAATAATCCAGTGTGTTTCTTTTATTCGTGTGGAATTAGATATTAATGAAAATCAGAAAATGTATTTAATGTTTGATTCAATAAAATATAGTTTTCAGAGATAAAAAGCAAGAAAATTCTTTTGCAAAAGAATAAAGATTTAAGTATATTTTTATAATATCCAAAAAAATGGTGATGCCGCGATTATGTTAATGGAAGAAAATTCAAACGAGATCGGGGCAAGTAATATTCGTTACAGTGTGGGGAGCTCTACGTATTTTATTTGAGGCAAAAAGAGAGACATTAATAAATTAAATTGAACCTTTTGTGGAACGTTTAAAAAAAGGTCTTTGGATTTCTGAAGAGATTTTTCAGCGTATTCTTAAATTAGCAAATGAATCAAAATCATAAGATGAACTCCTGCTACGGAACTTTACACCCAGAAATTATAAAAACATCCCAACTCCTTTCTTCAATCTGCCAACGGACTTTAACCTCCCCTGAAATCGAACAATTAGCAAAATTTTGTTTAAAAATTGCTGTCACTTACTTACGTATTCTTGAGCGGCGCGGTTTGCGTATTCGTGAAACACAAGATGAAAGTGAGTTTCAGGGGATTGCATCAGATTGTATTGCTGATTTGTTCATTTGCGATAAAAACGGAAATTTAATATATTTCCAGAGATATTTTAGTTCTCGTCTTGAAAATAATCCAACTGAAGAAGATCCGTTTCTAATTTTACGCCAGTTGATAACGAAACAAGTTCAGCAGCATTTGACAAAATTGTATGCCCAGCGTGATCCCGAAGGTGCAAAGTTGATCCGAAATGTTCGACTGACAGCCAATCGCTTTAATGAGCTTCAATTAAATAAAGATGTTACTGGGGAGTATATTTCGATTTCCAATCCTGACTTGCAGGGCAATATAATAATTTACCGCCCCGATTATGCTGAATTGCAAAATGTTTTTTCAATAATTTTTAGGGCAAACATTTCGATTGATAAATTGGTGTACCAGGTTCTCGCTGAACTGTCAACTCATTTTGAATGTGATGTTGAAGTTTCCATATTTGATTTGGTGAAGTTGATCCATCAATTCCGAGCTGCTGTGGAAAAAATGGAGACTGTTCAAAAAGCTTTTGATCCTTTAACAACTCAAAAAGAAATTGAATTAAAGAAAAAACTTGATAAAATAATTTTATCGCTGAATAAAAAAAATGCAGAAAAATATGTCGCAAAAAACAAGCTCAATCTGGATCAGGGTATTGCAATTTCTAAAGCGCTAAAAGACATGTCTAATGATGCGTTGAGCGGCGAGAGATTAGATGAAAATTTTACTTATTTACAAAAACATTGGAATTTATTGACAAGAGAAGAATATTTTAATTCACTCCGAAAAACTTTTGAATATTTTGTTCGACAATTTAAGGATGAAGTTAAAAAAAGTATCATCAATAATTCTGAATGAGTTATGAATGAGGCTATTTGTAAATAGAGAGAAGCGCGAAAGATGGACTCCACCTTCAAGGTGGAGTCCATCTCGACTGATAAATAAAAGGAAAAGAAATGAACTGTCTCAAAGAAATAAAAATAGAAAAATATATTTTGGGTTTGACAGAGTTGAATAAAACCGAAATTCAACATATTTTAAATTGCGATTGCTGTCGGGACAAGTATGAATTTTTTAAAGATTTTTATGATGAATTAGATTCAGAGAGTGAATTCAATTTGAAATCGTTGTTGGATAAAAATTTTAATATGACCGTTTTGACACCGATGAAACCAATATCAACTCCTGATAATTTCAAATACAGGTTAGTCGCTCAATCGGAAAAGCCAACTCAAAAATATGTGGTTTTTCATTTTTCCAATGACGTCGAAGGAATTGTCGGACGGGTGATGCAGGAAAAACAAACCCAAAATGTTTTTCTGTATTTAATTTCAGAAGATAAAGAAAAAATCAGTGGACGAAAGGTAAAAATTGTTGATTCGGATTTGGAGGCAATTACCGACAGCAAGGGCGTAGCTTTTTTGGGCAAACAGGAAGAATTTACTTGTAACGGAATTCAGATAAAATCACCGCTGGCGACGTTTGATCTAACTCCGCACAACGCTGAGAAACAAGTGGAGATGAAGCATGTGTTAAAATTAAAGAATAAAAATCATGATGAAATCCACATTACAATCGATGAGAAAAATTTACAAAAAAGCTATCGGATTTCCATTAATAAAATAAGCGGCACGCAAGGCAAAAAAGAGCTCCAGGTTTATGCTTTAACGAATAATAACAGGCTGCTGTCTCAAACGACTGAAAAAGGTATCTCTGTTTTTGAAACAGAAGAAAATGAGCAAATATTAAAAATTCATATCTTTTAGTAAAAATCACTAGCATCAAAATTAAAATAAAATATTTTTAATACGAGGTTACTAAAAACTAATTTTTATTGCATAGAGCATGGAGCAGAGCGCATAGCGTAATATGAAACATTGCTTTGCGCTATGCGCTTTGCTCTATGCCTTTTGAATAATTTATGATAAAAAGCTTAAAGAATCATGACTAAAAAAGTTAAAACAAATTTTTCGTTGTTAGAAATAGAATCAGAAAGCATGGAACTGGAAGATATACTGAACCAGCCATTATCTCCTAATTTAAAAAGATATTTTTTTATTTCATTTTTTGAAAAACTGGCGGCGCAAAAAGAACAGGAAATTTTTCGCTCCTATTACTTGCAGTTTGAAAGCTACGTGCCGAAATTGTGCGAAGGTATTGTCGATGCTAACTGGGATCCCAAGCGAATATTACAATTAAAGCAGATCATGAATAATTTTAGTAAATTTGCTTCAAATGCTCAAATGGGAGTGACGCTGGCAGGTATCAACATCAGTTTGATTGCGGCAGCAGCTTTGAGTTATCTTTATGTCGGTGAACCGATTCAGGTGGCGCTTCTGCTGGGACTTGATTCACTTGAACAAGATCCCTTCCACGAAGAAATGTCAGAAATTGAAAAAGGTTTAAAGCTGTACCAAATTGCTAACGACAGGAATAATCCAATTTTAAAAATGATTGAGCCCTATATAAAAAAATGGGAACACAGCCAGAATAATTTTTCCAGCGGCAGCATTCATATTTTATTGGTGGATGATTTTTCCAGTTATCACAAGGCAATGGAGTGTGAAGGTAAAATCGTTTCATTGAGCGGCGTTGTCCGCGAGCGCCCACCTGATGTGGAAGAAGACCGAATAATTTTAAATAACCGCGTGCAGATGGAAGAAGGTTCCCTGTATTATTCTCTGCTGGACAGCATAACAGCCGGGAAGCAAATTACCGGTTTGCCCGCTGTCAGTAACCGTCACTACTCTTTCCAGTTCTCTGTTTCGGAAAAATACGCTGAGCTTTTTGGCAATTCCATTGGCGCCGGGGCAGGTGTGTTAGCTTATACTTAAAATGATTAGGGCCTCTGTTCAGCAAAAAGCCGTTTCACTGAGCGAAGCGACGATGATTCTTACTCTAATTTGAACTGTATTGCTTAATTAAAAGAGATTACAACGCTCGTCAATGGCTGGCTCGCTAAGACATGATTAAACAGTCCATTTACATTAAAATTAATAATAAGTTAAGTTAAATTTTTCTGAACTGAGGGCCTAATCAGTTACTTAAATTTCTAAAATAAAACACTTGCTAAAGTGATATAAAATCATTATATTTAGGATGTTAATTAACTAACAACTAACCAAAGGAGTATCACTTTAGCTATGAAAAAAATAAGCCCTAAAAAATCAGTTTTTCGCAGCAAAAATGTAAAGCATTCATTCACCGGCACACAACTCACCAACTATGCTGGGCTTTCACCGATGATGAAATATATAAATAAAATTAAATTTGGCAAAAAAATCAATGAATTATTTCCAACTGTGATGCACAATTCAACCAAATTTAGCAATGCCCAGATACTTGTTTCTGTTGTATTAGCGTCATTTTCAGGCATCAATAGGCTGATGAGAATAGCCATGTTTACTCGTGATGCGCTGGTGATGGCTCTTTTAAACTTGCAACAAGGTTTAAATAAAGACGTCATCAGTGTTCGTTTAAAAGAGTTGGGACAAGCTGGCGCCATCAAGCTTCAAGAATATTTATTTGGCTTAACAACCGACTGGTTGACCAAAAGCCAATTAAATAGCATAACTGTAGATGCTGATTCAACAGTCAAGACAGTTTATGGTAACCAGGAAGGTGCCGCAAAAGGTTTCAACAGCAAAAAGAAAGGCGCCAAAAGTTACCACCCGCTATTAGCTTTTGTTAGTGAACTGAAGATTGCAGTCAATACTTGGTTCCGAACTGGTTCTGCATATACCTCCAATGGTATTTGTGAATTTATAAAACAGACAAAAGCAATTTTACCTCCCACTATCAAACGTGTATTTTTCAGAGCTGACAGCGGTTTTTTTAGTGGGGCTTTATTTGATTTATTAGAAAGCTATAAATGGAAATATTTAGTTAAAGTTAAGTTGAAAAATTTGAAACAGTTATTAGAAAGCCAAAATTGGCAAATTCAAAAAAACAACCCCGACATTGCCATTTGCGAATTTGATTATAAAGGCAAAGGCTGGAAAAAAACAAGAAAATTACGAGCCATCCGAACAGTAGCCAAATGGGTCGAAGTTGAGTTTATGGGTAAAAAACAATTAGCTCCTGTTTATCAATATGCTTGTTATTGCAGCAACTTAAATTATGATGCTTTAAAGTTGCATGAAATTTATAAACAGCGCTCTACCAGTGAAACCTGGATTGAGCAGGTTAAAAGCCAACTTTTGGCAGGCGCAACTTTAACAGATAATTTTCATGCCAATGATATTTTATGGCAGTTACAGGTGTTAGCCTACAATTTATCAGTGATGATGCGCTATAAAGTAAAAAAACTCTGGCAGCAAGAACATGCCACGTTTAGATATTGGTTCATCAATTTACCCGCAAAATTAGTCAGAGGCAGTCGTTATTTAAATATGAAAATATATGAGAATTACTACCATGAAGACAAATGGAACGATTTCGCAGAATCATTGCTTTAATCGAATTAAATTGACAGCCAATCTAATAAGATAACATATTGATAATAGATATATTACGGGCTATGGGATAAATGCGTCTACTTTTATGTAAATATTGTGAAATTAGTCCCAAAGTCCCTGCAAAATTTAATTTTCAATAAAGAATCATGTGAAATTGCAAAACCAGAATTAGAAAACCGTAAATTAAGGTCAAATTTGACCTGTTTTTTATGTTGAATTTTCATTTTAGAAATTTAAGTAATACGTTAATTTTGAATCGTTACTATAGCGCACCGGTGGCGGGAATCGGGAGCAGTACTGCTATCACTGGCTGCATTCAACAGAATGGGAAAATTACACCTGTTGATTCGTTAGGGCTGAAAGGGAAGTTGAAGGCTGCGTTTTTTTCGCCGCTTTTTAGAGTTGTTGTCCCTTCTGAAAATTTTACCGAAGCGGTTCAGCAAATTAATGATTTACAAACGGAATATCCCAACCGGGTTTTAGCAATTGAAAGCGCCGGTTCGTTAGCAAGGGTAATCGATGATCGGAATCTGCTTGAGCGCCACAACATCAACCTGTATCGCAAATTATCTGCCAGCGTCAAGAGAAATACAAATAAACATACCTTCGCGTTAGCAGCCGCCGCTCTAATATTTATATTTCTGTTTAGCATTTTTGAACCATTGCAGTGGTGGCGGGATATGAATCCCATGACGGCAAAACTTTTTAAAAATTATTTAGCTGCTTATAATAAAAAGAATGAGTTCCTATTTCATTTTAGATTTGAAGACTTTTTGATGTTGAATAATTATCGAGGCGCCACTAGGTTTCAAAAACAATATTTCGTTGCCGACCTCGATGGTGATAAAAAAAAATGAAATATTGTTGGGAACAGCAGAACCTGCAAATATAAATTTCAGCGGCAAATTATACAACATCAATTCCAAAGGGAAATTAAACTGGATTTATGATGCAAAAGATAGTAAAAAAATGATTTACGGAGGCGAAGAATATATTAATCATTACCGGATTATGGGCATACGAGTGGCAAATCTTTTTGGAGAAAGCGATAAGCAGATTATAATGCATGTTGCACACTGGCCCTATTTCCCTTCCAATATCACAGTTTTGGATAATGATAAAAATTTACTTGGTGAGTATTGGAATTCCGGCAGGTTTCATTGTGTTGATTTTTTGGATTTGAATGGTGATGGCGTAAAAGAGATAATTGTTGGCGGCGAAACCAATGAAACCCATGGTGGTGTTTTGGTCGTTCTAGATCCGAGGGACATGTGGGGAACATCACCGCAGGATTCAACCAAGAAGTATTTCACGAAAAGCGTTCAGCGCGGCACAGAAAAATATTTTATCCGTTTTCCACACTCACCGTTCTATCGTGGCAGAATAAGCGATGGCATTATGAGGATCCGCTGTTATCAGAATTATTTTATTGTTGAATTGGCAAATGTTGCCATGTTTGAAAGAAAAAAAAATCTTGAAGAATGTGTCATGTTTTAACCCAAGTTTGACACTTCCGAGCTAAAATTGCAATAAAATCGCCGCAAACCCGCATGAAATGGGGGTTGTGGATTTAGATTTTGAAAAAGCGTAGATACAACCTGCCTCTTGACATTTGGGTAAGAAATACCTATATTATTGGGTGGAAATAATAATTAAAGTAGGACATCAAGATGGCGCGTTTTCGAAAAACAACTTCAAAAAACAATACGTATCTACAACTGGTCGAATCTTATCGTAATTCTAAAAAAAAACCAGCAACACGTGTGCTGGCAAATCTGGGAAATATCTCCACTTCAACAAAGGAACAAATAGAGCGATTGACACTATCTTTTATCAAAGCGGTGGGTATGGAAGATAAATTTCAAATGAACAATTTTACATCGGGCAAAGCTTATCACTATGGGAGCTGCCTTCCAGTTATTGCATTGTGGAATCGACTCGATTTGGAAAAAATAATCAATAATGCGTTACCCCCAAAAGTAACGATACCAGTATCGCAAATAAGTCTTATCCAGACAGCCAATCGTTTTTCACAACCTGGAAGTAAATTGGCTTGTTTTCGTTGGTACGAGAATTCGATATTTTCACAATTAAAGAATTTTATCAATTTTCCAGAAAAAGAAAGAGAAAAATTACATACCTATTATCGTTCGTTAGATTATTTATGCAAGGCAAAGCCATCAATTGAACAGGAGCTTTATAATCATTTTAACAGCTATAATCAAGAGAATAATTTGATATTTTACGATCTTACTTCTGTTTACTTTGAAGGGGATCAGGCGGAGATGGCAGTTAAAGGTTACAGCAGAGATCACCGTGCTGATGCGGATCAAATAGTTGTTGGTCTTGTTTTGAATGAAGCTGGCATTCCTATTGCGCATCATGTATTTGAAGGTAATACCTTAGACAAACAGACCGTGAATAAAATTGTTTCAGATTTGGATAATCGCTTTGCCATAAAAAATATAATATTTGTTGGAGACAGGGGACTGTTAACGACTTCAAATATCGCCTCAGTAAAAAGCCATGGTTATAACTACATCATGGGCATGCAGAAACGAAACAGACGAATAATAAAATATCTAATAGAAAAAATTCCATTGAGTGAAAAAGAGATAAAATCAAATGAACTGGTAATAAAAGAAGTTGGCTATTCGGATTTATCAAAAAGTTTTCAGCAGGAATATGATGATTCGGTCAGGTTTATCTTATGCTATAATAAAGCGATAGCGGATAAAAAAAGCCAACGCAGAGAAAGAAATTTATTGAAATTTTCAGAACTATTAGAAGAGATACACCAACAAGGTACATTAGCCCAGATAAAAGAATCGTTTCATAAATTAAAATCGTTTCTATCAAAATATAAAATGACAAAGTTTTATGAAATAGAGATAAAAAAAGAATGCTCAACTGATGCTGAAAAGGAAGTATATCAATTAAGAGTAAAACGAAATGAAGCTGCGATTTCGCTTGAGAAAAGTCTGGATGGAAAGTTTTTTATCCAAACAGAAGTAAATTCAGAAAAGTTAGATAAACAACAAGTTGTTGTCTCATACAAATCATTACAGAAAGTTGAACGCGCATTTAATGTGGCAAAGAATGAAATTGATATTCGTCCTGTTTCTGTACGCCGCAAAACACGAATAAAAGGTCATGTAATGATTTGTTTTTTATCTTTATTGATGGAAATACTAATCGAGAAGGAATTATATAATTTGTTCCCTGACATGATGGATACAGAAAATAAGAAAAGAGTTGACAGAAAATCACAGCGTGATGACAATGATGGTTTAACAATGACGACGTTGATGGAGGAGTTGGACACAGTCCGGCTGGTGCCTTTGTATATTAATGGAAATGAAAAACCTAATTATATTTCTACGAGCATAAGCAATAATGTCAAGAAGCTGCTTTCTGCTTTAGGAATCGTTAATTCATCAGACCCGAAATATCTTCGATTTCGTGCATCAAAATCAAACGGAAATAAAGATCAATTAAAATTTAATTTGTGATGAGAATAATGATAAATTTTAGGAAAAATAGAAAATGTAGTACAACTCACAACTTTCGCATGGGATAACTGTCTGTTATTATTAATCGAATTTGCTGCAAGTGTTAAACTTGGGTTAAATTTATCTAAAAATAAGTTCTGTTCTGAGCGAGTAACACCAAATGCTTTTCTTTGCGATTCATTATCAGTAAAAAGAATCGCTAATATCGCATATAATTCACTCCTATTCCATATATGTTTAAAATTTGTTAACCCAATAAATTCTAACGTGTCACTTAGATCAACAATTTGTTCATATTTCTCTAACAGTTCTTTAATGCTTCTTTTTAAATCCAAACGTTTTAATGCAGGGACAATAGCATCATGTCTTATCTTTAGATTATCGAAAAGAGTATTATCAAGATCAAAAAAAACTATTTTTGATTCACTAATAATTTTGGAAAGCATTCTTTAATTACCAAGTTTTTCACGGATATCAGCAACTATATCTCTTGCTATTTGATAATATTCAAGTTTTTTGTCATAAAGATTCTTTTCATTTATATCCTGCGCTTTCAACTGAACATGAAACCTTAAACATTGCGATGTACCTGAAGGACGAACAGTTAAATGACTAAGTTGTTCTTTGTCATCAAAAAAGAAACGAATACCCTCATCTGGAAAGCCATTAAAATATGGTAAGTTCGCATAGTGTTTCCATCTATGAAGAGCGTCATATTTTCCAGTTCTATAGCATTCAATTGATTTTACTCCCATTCCCGCAAAAGATAATTCATTTCCTTTTTCAAAAGCCTGTTGAATACTCTCAACTTGTTTCAGTAGATTTATTTTTTGAGACATTCCAGCAGGACCTTCAAATTGTCCCCAATAAGGTTCGGGTTCATAATAATTTATAAAAAGCCCAATATCAGGATCAAGATAAATATGTTCATCAAGAAGTTCAATAAGTGTCTTGCCTATTGACTTTGCATAAGCTTGTACTTCCGCTATTAATATCGCTGCAAATGTACCATCTTTATCCCGAACATGCCCACCTTTTCCCCAAATTTTTCCTTTAGCAGGCTTGGGACCTAATATGCTAAATCCATTACTCTGCTCAAGAGTTGCAAAATTAAAATTTCTAAATCCCGTATCCATATCAACTACATCAAAAAGAATAGGATGAGCTTGTCCATGGAATATTTTTTGCCCCAGGTCTTTTTCAGGATCACCTGTTCCTATTGTTCGTTCCATTGAATTCCATTCTGCGAGCTCTTTTCCAACTTTCTTTTTATTCCAAACCATATACACAGAATTTGCCAGATAAGCAAATCCAACCCATGTTTTCACAACTCCCAGTCCATATTTTCTTACCAGTCTCGCCATAGAATCCGACGTTGTATGCGATAAAGATAAAAATTTATGTTTTGCATCAGGGACTTTACTACCACTATTTTCCGATTCTTTCATTAATCTATACCAGAGCAATATCGTCCAGGCATTATCAGCCTCAAGTAAATGCCAACTATAGTCGTCTCTATCTTTGTAATTTGGTATTGCCGACTTTAATGCTTTTTTCAAATGATATGGTTTTTGATTGATGTTTTTATAATATCTTATTTGTTTTTCTGGTACTTGAGCAATAAAACCAGCTCTATCTGCATCAGGGTCTGTCCCAATTAAAAGATCCAGTTTTGCAAATTCCTTTTCTCCATACTCAAGTTTAAATTCATTTACAGCAACTTCAGCAGCTATATTATCCCCTGGGTCAGGTTGTTGTTCAAGGACAAAGCATGGAAATCTACCATCTAATTTATTTAATTTTGAAATTGTTTTTAGTTTTTTAAAATGAAAATGTTTGAGTAATTCTGGCGCACAATTTGAAAAAGCTGAACGCGACAAAATATTTTTTAAATACATCACTCATATTAAATTTAATGACATTCTATTAGAAAGTGATATATCTCAAAACGCTAAAAACTTAATATTTTTAGGAGGCTCATCACCACTTCCTGGCTGTAATTATTACAAGCGAGAAAAGTCGTTAATTAATATGCATAAATCTCATCAAGAACATATAAACAGTTTTATTCTTGATTCTTCAATTATTAAAAAATGGGCACCTAATGTATTTTTAGGTTATTCAGCATTTCATGGGGCAGGTAGAATTGCGGTGCCAGAATGAGAAGATAATTTATATCCATTATATCGTCGATCGTTATGACTTGCAGAAATAAGAATACCCATATCAGCCTTAAGGGTTGGAATTGCAAATGTTAGTTCGGGATAAGGGCAGGCTTCGTCAAACAGATAAACTGTCATTCCTTGAGAGAGGAAAATATTTGCTATTAATTCCGCAAAGGTTTTCCCATGAATTCGGCTATCATAACCAATTACAACTTTTTTTAACCCATTTTCTTTTGCATATTTTGCAACACCAGCAGATTTTTTCATTAATACTAAATCATTTATTGTATTTGGACCTTTGAGTATTGGTGCATAAATACCTTCCTTATATAATAATTCGAGTTCAGACTCGTCATCTGGTTCTGCAAATGCCGCTACTCCTCTAATACCTCCAGTTCCGAAAGCTATCTCATCCAAAAAGGCATCAACAATGTTTTCCCATCTCTCATTTTCAATCGCTTTAATTATACCCTTCTTTGCATTTGGAGAAAGTATATCAACATGTTTACTATTAAGCCATTCCGAAAGTTTTTCGGGTACGTTTTTTTTACACTTTCATATATTTCTTCTCTAATATTTTTCTTATCTTTTAATAGAAATTCTTCTATTCCCTGTTTTGCAATGATTAGATATTTATTAATTTCATTATTATCCAATCTATTACTGTATTGGTTCACTTCTTTTTTATCCATAATTGCTCCTTGTGCAATTGCAGTAAATTTAATGTAAAATTATTTCTAATT
>Ga0255393_10073_pt1 | contig 14571 bp, 14 predicted proteins | sample ANMaggSeSYBR01C8_FD_182122 | JGI IMG/M metagenome (GOLD analysis project Ga0255393, IMG submission 182122) | Sediment cell enrichment communities from methane seep in Santa Monica Basin, California, United Staets - ANME aggregate JGI... | ecosystem: Environmental > Aquatic > Marine > Cold seeps >... | reverse complement strand
TTCTTTCAGAGACATTAAAGACCTTGCCTAATAAAATTCCAATTCCAATCGAAACTGGTATCATCATCGGCAAATGATAATAATCATGTGTTGTGATGTGATAAGAAAACATAAATCCATACAAAATATACCCGGCCAGATAACCAACCAACATAAGGAAATACTTTTTCTTTGTAAAAAGGGATATTCCAAGAACTGCTGCCAGGACAATAACCATGTCAATCGTATAATCCAATTCCAATATCCATTGTAAGTAAAATAACGGGTCTATCCAACGATTCGGGAAAAACCGAAAGCTAAATTGTCCACCAAGTGTTCCAAGGATCACAATTCCATAAAATAAAAATGCCAGATATGGAAGTATTGATAAAACACCAATAATCCAGACTTGGCCTTTTTTAAGCGCATCCTTCAGCCCAAATCTCTGGATGATTACGCCTAATAAAGTTGGAGCAAGGAAAAAAACCGCTGTCGATTTAACATATATCGAAAACCCACATAATAAACCGGACAAAATTGCCCAAAATACATTTTCCTTTTCCATCCAATTCACAACCGCCCAAATTGCGGCTAATAATGAGGTGATTAGGAGCGGTTCAGGTTGAAATGCCCTGCTTGCCATGGCAGCATACGGCCACAGCATAAAGAAGATAACAGCAAAAGTCCCGGCAGAAAAATCCGCAATCTTCTCAGTAATAAGAAACAAAAAAAGCCCCGCAATCATCCAGAAAAGGATTGCCCACAACCGGGCAGTCCACAATTGCTCAGATCCAAATAATTGATAGGTTAATGCAGTCAATCGCTCCATTATCTGCGGCTCGATCAACCCTTCAGCCTGCCATTGTTTATATGACATTTCCTGTTTCCAATCAGGAGCATCATCTAAAGTTTGATAATACATACCGCGCGCAATCAATGCTGAATGAAGCTGCCGTGTTGGATGAAAATCTAAGGGAGCATCAAAAAGATCTGATACCCGAATCACCAAACCGATCATAAATACGAGAATTAACAATGCGTACCAAAGCCAATGGCTATTTTTCATTTTCCAGTCCAATAAGTATTTATCTAAATCTCTTTATCAAATTTAAGATAGTCAATTAAATAATCATAACCTCTTTGCTTGACTATTTCCGTTCTTTTGTGAAGATAATTTTCCTTGAGTTTTTCAAGCGGTTTCAGATCACCTAATAAGGAATAAGCAATTCGGTTGATTTCTCTAGGGAGAGAACGAATATCAAGTGTAACGCCTTTCATGTAATTTTTGAATGCTTCCCAATTATTTTCACTATCCAATAAGTATCTCGCTTTTAATAAATATGCACCTGCTTCTATCGTTTTCCTGTTTTCCTGAAATATTGGCAGGAAATCAGACTCTTTTTCCATCCATTCATAAATCCGAAATGCTTCCGCACCAAATTTTTTTGCGTGAGCAATATTCTTTGCAGCCGGATGAAAACGAGCCGCCGCCCAAAATTCATCTATGTATTTGACAGGATATTTTAATGCAATTTTTAGCCATAAATGATGATCCATTAAATAATGAAATTTTGGATCAAGAAGCCCCACGTCCTCAAGAGCTTTCCTTCGCATAAATACACCTGGCTGACCGATGATATTGAATTGCATCAATTCACGTACTCCCCAGGCACTGTACAACATCGTATTAAAAACTGATGAACTCGAATCTATGGAAAGCACATTTGAATAAACCATTCCGCAATCGGGGTTTGATTTCAGTTTATCTACAGCACTCGAAATTGCGCCTTTCGTGTAAATGTCATCAGAATTTATCCATGCCACAAACTCGCCAGTCGCCTTTTTCAGACCCTTGTTTATCGCCTCTGCCTGGCCACTATCTGTTTCAGAAACAAACCATGCCAGCTTGGTTTTATATTTCTTGATAATAGCTTGACTATTATCTGTCGAGCCCCCATCGATAACGATATATTCAATAGCAGGATAATCCTGTAAGAGAACTGAACGAATTGTCTCTTCCAAGAACTGACCCTGATTGTAAGAAGGTGTGATTATTGAAATGCGCGGAATTTTAGATTTCATTAAAAAAGTGATTCGAAGCTGACTTTAGGAAAAATGGTGAGTTTGCCATTTACAGTTGCATCAACCACTTCCCGTCCGTCCTTCTGGAATGTTTCCCTGGCTAACTGGTATCCAATTTCTGATGTATCCAGATCTGGAAGCTGCCATCTAAATCCTTTCCCAAAATAACCTGGGTGAAAGTGGTTTGGATCATCACCCTTCGAAATAATAGTCGTATTTGGCTTTCCTTTTGTGGAAAAACTATGATCCACACCAATCAAAATCACCTGCTTAAAACCCATATAGAAAGCCATTTGCAGGCAGGAATATGTAACAGTTGCGCCCTCCCATAGACGTTTTGTTACATCTTTTGCAAATTTTCTTCCTGTGTAGGTTGTGTAAAGATAGTAAAGGTTTTCCCGAGGCTGCAACCACTTTCTTGCTCTCCAGGAAACAAAAGCAGGGATATCTAACTCTTTGAAATCATCTTTGGATTGTTCGATCACAAGGTCATTTACTGATACAAGAAAACTTGTTTTAAACCCAAGGTCCGGAAACATTAGAAATATTCTATTCATTCCAAAAGTGAATTCACTTCTTAATTTTTTCAGATCCATATTTCGTAAGCTGGGGCCATTGCCTATGACGAAACATCTCTTTCCGATATATTTATTATGGTATGAGCGAATACGTTTAATACTATCCCGCCTCCATGGGTGAAGACTTGCTTCTATTGAGTCAGGCAGGCGATTGATAAAATCCCATGAATTCTTTAACACAAGAATACCATCACTGATTATTGTCCGATTCTTTTCCATATTTATTCAGTACTTAATCGCGCAGTAGCTCCGCCATCTACAACCAGCGCTTGCCCAGTCATAAAGGATGATTGAGTATTATCTGCCAGAAAATAAATTGATTGAGCAATTTCCTGGGGTGTTCCAACCCGCCCATTTACAGTCTTGCTCGCTAGATTATCCAACCGTGTCTGAATAGACGCTTCACCGAATTGCCCTCTTTTCATGCTTCTACGCAACATTGGAGTATCTACAGCACCAGGTAGTACAGCATTTACACGTATATTGTCTGGGGCAAATTCAATAGCCATTGACCTAGTAAGGGCCAACAATCCTCCCTTGCTTGCCGCATAAGCAGATATATTTGCAGATGTGGCAATTGCGTGAACCGAACTCACATTGACAATTGCCCCCCCCCCCTGCTGCCTGTAAAAATGGATGCGCGAGTTTTGCTCCTAGAAAAACAGAACGCAAATTTGAAGCCATAGTCTGGTCCCACTCTTCCACGGACGTCTCCAGAATAGGTTTCGATATCTGAATTGCAGCGTTATTGATGACAGTGTCGAGCACAGAACTAAATAGCCTGGTTTCTTCATAGATTTTATTGATTTGATCAGGATCAGAGATATCCGCTTCGATATAAAGAAATTCTTTTGGTTGTTTCACTTCTTCTTTTTTACGGCGATCAACCCCGATTACCTGCCATCCTTTTTTAAGAAACAAATCAACCACTGCTCGACCAATTCCTCCATCAGCACCGGTAATTAACACAACTTTTTTTCTTGTACTCATCTTTCCTACATTCTCATTTTTTCTTTTTTGATAGCATCAAATTTGTCAAGTGGTATGCTCAACCCAATCAATAAGTTACGAATCGTATTCCAATGAACCGCTTCCCACGCAAGTGGGCTCGAGTTAGAGTTGTGTGGAGCAAGCATAACATGATCCATTGATAAAAAGGGTGAGTCCTTTGGAAGCGGCTCTATTTCGAAAACATCCAAAGCCGCACCCGCAATGCTTTTATCTTCTAAGGCACTTACTAAAGCAGTTTCATCAATGATTGATCCACGAGCAGTGTTTATGATCACCGCAGATGGTTTCATAAGTGACAGCACTTTCTCATTGATCAGATGCCGACTGGTAGGGTTAAGATCGCAATTGATACTAATAAAATCCGCCTGGCTTAATAGATCTTCCAAACTCACCATATCCACTTTAAATTCCTTAGTGAATTCCTTAGATATTGGTATAACATCGTTCCCCAACAGCCGCATATCAAAGGCATGCGCCTTTTTCAGTACAGCTTTTCCGATATTCCCAACACCAATAACACCTAAAATGCTTTCTGCCAGAGATTTGCCCGGTATTTTTTTCCAACCGCCTTTTTTTAAATTTTGATCTAACCAGGGCTGCTTTCTTGAAAATGCGAGAATATAGGCCAACACACTGTCTGAAACAGGTACCGTGAAAGCATTGGTTGTCCGGAAAACAGGGATTCCCAACACATCTGCAACACTTTTATCGATCGAATCAATACCGGTTCCCCACTTGGATATCACTTTCAGTCTTGGTGCACACTGTTTGATCACCCTGCCAGAATAGCGATCATCCCCGCATATCGTTCCATCAAACTTTCCAGCATAGGTCAATATTTCATCTTCTGATAGTCGTTCATTAACCTCCGGAACAATTACATCACACCCCAATTGATCTAAGATCGGCAAGAAACGATCTGTGTATGGAAGCATATATGGTGCTGATAATAAGATGGCGTATTGATTCATGAAAAACCTTATTCGTAGCCTGACCAGTCGGATTATACCAGTTACAAACTGTGCCGGTTTTTTAAGATAATATCTGCGATCATAAAATCACTTTCTTCATCAATATCCAGAGCCTCATCAAGTTTGATCTCGTACATCATCGGATTTTCACCAATACGGTTCCTCCGTTCACGCAACTTTTCTGCTGTGAAGAGGTAAATGCATGAGTTTTCCTCAAAAATCGGCGGGAGATCCTGGGTCTGAAGAAGGATATTGGGGTCATGGTTGACGGGTTTCGTATTTTCATCCCATAACCTCGTTTGAAGGCGTGTAACTGAGAATAACGAATCATATTTGCCAGATTGCTTATGAAAGGATTTTATTGCGCTTGAGATGGTTTCTGATCTTAACAATGGATTCGTGCTATGGGTCTGTAAGTATAAATCGGCTGGTATCTGATCGGTGTCATATAACAAAACATCATTCATTGGAACGTCATCCGCACGAAGAACAGTTGGCCGTTCAATGATCATTACCTGAGGAAAATCAACTCGGAGTCCTTCTATGATAATCTCACTATCTGTATCAACGACTACATTATCAATCTCCGGACATTCATTCAATGTGTTTAGAATATGATGATATAAAGGTTTACCAGCCATTTCCCGGTAATTTTTATGCGGAACACGTTGTGAATGATGGCGCATGGGTACAAGCGCAACTATCTTTAAAAATTGCATGAACCCTCCAGGTCCTTTTTATTCAATTGTATCGGAATTTTTGTGATAATCAATCGGCTGTACATCCCTACCAAAATTGCGATCTGCATGGTAGTTGTTATTTCTAGGATAATAGAAGGATTGTTTAAGCTGCCAGGTCAATGGCCCAGATCGCCGATACCCTAAGTATGTGCCGTAAAATTGCCGCCACCGAAATCTTAATATACCTGTAATTTCCCGCAGTAAAACGTGTTCTTTTTTTGCTTGACAAATGTCACTAGATGCGTTTTTAACAAACAGGCGAATGAGATCAAATAATGTGAAATGTTCCTGCGGGTAAATGCTTTTGAATGCCATTCCCTCCCTAAGATACCGCTTTTTTACCCCCTGCCAAGATTCCTCATGTACATGCTTAATTTCTGCTTGAGCATTATACGCAATCTTATAATTGTTCTCCTGCGCCCATTTTGCCCATGCCAGATCTTCCAATCCGGAAAGTGACTCATTATATGGATTTTTTTCCCATAGAGTTCTTCTAATTGCTGCATTCGCATTATTACAGAAAGGATGGTCTTGTGGGTTTTGTGAAACATCAGGATACCAGTGCTTGAAAATCTGTCTTTCAGAGAACTGCGAGCCAGGGACTCCCCGCTGTTTACCATACACAAGGGCAACAGAAGGATCGCTAAAGGGTTCTAACATTTTCTCGATCCAATCAGGATATACGGGATAAACGTGTGCACTTGCAATGAGAATGAGATCGGATTCCGCTGCCTCTATTCCTACGTTCAATGAACGTCCAAACGTGAAATCTTCAGGATTAATCCTCACGATATTAATATTTTTTTCTACCGCAATTTTTACTGTATTATCAGTCGAGCCCGAGTCTACAAGGATCACTTGAACATTTTGGATGGTTTGCTGAAAAATCCCTTCCAGTAAACGGCCAAGATGTCTTTCCTCATTAAACGCACGAATTACTATTGAACAAATTGGTTTCATATCTCTCTAATAAAGGGTTGGTTTTTTATTATCCCGTTTAATACTACATCAATTGTTTCAGATTGACCTCGAATTAATAATTTCGGAGAAAATTTCTTTAATCGCACATATCCACGCCACACACCATCATATTGTAGAAATTGATCAAAAGGCAAAGAGGCACGAAATAATTGACTATATAGTACACGCCGCGCGTTTTCAATGTAAACTTCAGGATGCTCAACCATGTCTGATTCCAAGAATTCTTCCAATAACTCAATGTACGCATCTTTTGACTCTGGAAAATTAACAGTTGGGACCTGTGTATATCGCGCTTTTCCTGCACATAGAACAGGTTTTCCCATAATAGATGCTTCTAAGCCTACCGTTGAGTTGTAAACCATCACGAGTTTTGCGTAATCGATCAACTCATAAGAACTTATATATTCATCGGGAGGAATAAAAATAATATTCGGTATTTCTTTTATTCCATTCATAGCAACCCATTCAGACACTGATTCTCGACTTTCTTTCCCAGGTCGAGCCTCATCAGGATGTGCACGAATCACAAACAAGATTTCAGGGTGTTGTTTTACTTTTTCAACCACAAGATCCAACCACTCAAACATATGTTCAAAAATAGTGTTCGCATGCGATTGGCTGGTATCAAAAATCACATTGGTAAATACTGGAATCATTGCAGAGTACTTCTTCATTTCCTCTAATAAACCCTTATTGAAATGCTGCATCTCTGGCCAAAATTGAACACCCGCAGTTTGGAATTTTCCCGCAAAGCGGTTTATAAGATAATTATCTAAACGCACTTCCTGATCCTTAGATAATCGAAACTTATTATCTACATCAACCGGATACGCTGTCGCTTCTTTGTCCGTGAAGAATGCAGAGTAGGGAAGCATACCAATTTCATGGGAAAATACTGGCACCTTTTTGTGCTGGGCAGAGAGACGAGCCACTGCTTCTGGGTAAAACATCCCATTAAACACAATAACAGCTTGTGGATGGACGGAATCAATCAATTTAGAGAATTCGCAGTATACACCCCAGGCGGACTGAATATAGGATTGCGCCAAAGAGCGGTTCTCTTCTGTGTCTTTTAAATGGTGCCTTCGTAAAATCCATCGCATTGAAGGTAAAACAAGCTTGCCTAACGAAATATCCTTATAAACATATGTTATCAACTGGTCAAGATTAAGATTTTCTATTTCTAAACTAATTTCCTTGTCGATATTATAAGAAAAGTGCTGGATATTTGTTTTCCCAAGAATAAGACGAGAAGTTCGCATACATTCACGACAAGGGGGCTCTACGGATGGGTCCATTTTATCTGTACCCAACACGCACGGCCGTAGTCCTCGATTGCAAACAAAACTATAAGTAGGTATCTTGTTTTTACGCAATGCCAAACTTGTTATTAATGAAAAACCAGCATTTTGACTTAATCCTGATAACCTGGTTGAGGCATTGAAAATAACTACCGGAGGTTTATCACTCGTTAGCAAATCATCCGAAATAGAACGCGTAATCCGCCAGATCTGGATCCGGTTTGATTGAAGATTAATTTCCCGCTTTAAACGTCGGAGAATGCGGTTGAAAATATCCATTTTGGGAAAAATTACAGATACCTCCGCAATTTTTTCATTGGTGCTTTTTCGCTGTCATAAACACGCTTTACACCGTCACCCAACGCCATCTCGGTTACTCGTATATATTTAACTAAACGCCGGAATCCACCAGGTTCTACTGACGCAGATTGGTCTCCTCCCCACATGGCACGGTCGAGTGTAAAATGCCTCTCCACCATATTCGCACCTAATCCAACAGCAACCACTGAAGGAATCAGCCCCACTTCATGTCCAGAATAACCAATTGGGCAATTATATTTTTCTTTAAGTGTCGAGACGACCATTAAATTCAACTCATCAGGATTACAGGGATAACTGGAAGTAGAATGCAAAATCACGAGATCTTTCAAACCAATTACTTTTACCGCTGCGTCAATTTGCTCAGACGTAGACATGCCAGTTGAGATAATCATGGGCCTACCAGTATCACGGACTTTTAAAAGAAGTTTATGGTCAGTTAAAGATGCAGAGGGAAGTTTGTAAACCAACGGATCAAATTCTTCAATAAAGTCAACTGATAATTCATCCCAAACAGAAACAAACCAATCAATTCCTATCTCTTTACAATAACGGTCAATCTCCCTGTAATCTGCCTCTCCAAATTCTACTCTTTCACGATATTCCATATAGGTGATGTAACCCCAGGGAGTTTCCCGCATGATATCTCGCTGCTCTTTTGGTACACACAACTCGGGAGTGCGTTTTTGGAATTTCACTGCATCCGCACCGGTATCTTTGGCTGAAAGGATCATATCCTTCGCAGTATCCAAATCACCATTATGATTAATCCCAATCTCCGCGACAATATATACAGGATTTCCATCCCCTATCTTGCGATTACCGATCTTAATTTCCTTTTGCATAAATAGCTCCTATATCTAACGGCAAAATAAATATTTAAGTGGTTAAGAAACTGCCAATCAATTTCATGTCACACTGTTCGGTACATTTAATTCCAGGTGTTAAGTCAAAGTGGTCCGTTCGGAATTTTTTGTATTTTTCGCCATTCCAAATATCATTCAGCGATTCAGTTTTTGCGTCCCCAAGTATGATCTCGTTATTGAAATCCTCAACACATTGTACCGATTCACCATTTGACTTTATGGTCATAGATGACCAGGGGAATTGGCAAAACTCAATCCAGTGTATTGATTGTGTTTCTTGCTGATTATCCTCATACCACTGTTGGTCTTGACTCTTTAGATATACATAGACGTCCATACCCTTAAATGCTTCTTTCAGTTTTTCGAATTCTTCTTCCTGCCACGGCTTGTTAAGATTGATCATCGTAATGACAATCGTTGTTTGAAAATTACGCTGCGCTTTGATATTTAATAACTCAACAATATCTCTATAACTCTGGGTGAAATTTGACTGCTGCCCGCGAACTTCCTTGTGGCGAATATCATCAACACTTTCAATGGAATATTTTATATAATCCAATCCATTCTCAAAAGTCTCAATTGTGCGCGCCATGTTTATATTGGCAGGGTTGCAGCTGAAATAGCTAGGCAGTCCCTTTTTCGTCATCCATTCAACATAATCAGGTATGTTCTTATCAAGAAGGGGATCGCCATACCCATGCAGCACAATTACTTTTGGAATTACATAGAGAAAGAAATGGTTTTCAGCTATGTCATTAGGTTTGATTGCGAATTTGTCTTCAACAAATTTTTGCCACTTATTCCACTCTGAATCAGACCATGGGCGAAGTTGATCGATAACCTTTTTAAAAAGATCTTTATTCATCGTTTCGACTGGACGAGTCATCATTGTTGTACGTGGGCACATTTCACAGCGCATATTACACGCATTTGTTGTTTCAATGTTATACATTACCGGGTCAGGGGAGCGGAATTCTTCTAGCCTGTCAATTAAAAATTCCCGGGAAAATTTTTCACCTTGCATAACTCGATATTTCAAGTCATGAACTTTCATATAAAAATTTATGTCAATCATTTACTTTCTCCGTAATCATTAAGTCTGAATCATAGTTTTAAGGAAATCAATTATATCGCTAAGATCCTTTATATTGCTGAATTGAGAATTTTTCTATTAACATTTCACAAATTTCTCGTACCGCGCCGAATCCACCTGGATGATCGAGCACAAGATCCGCATTTCTCCTTGCGGTGACGAACGCATCATTAGGCACAGCTGCATATCCTACAATCGGAAAACAATCGATATCATTAAGGTCATTACCGACATACACCACTTCTTCCGAGTTGATCTTCTTCTCGTCAATAAGATCGACAAGAGCTTTTTCTTTCTGATTAACGCTCTGGAAAACCTGTATTCCAAGTTTGTTACATCTAGCTGTTACTACAGGGTTTGTTTCCTTTGACATGACAATCACTTCAATATCCGTCAATCTTCGCAGCATTTCCAAACCCATCCCATCTGACCTGCTGGCAGCAATGGTTTCTTTACCATTCTGGTCAACCCATACACGATCATCGGTTAGCACACCATCAAAATCTAAAACGAGCAGTTTCACTTGTTCAGGAAATTTCCTGGGGGGGGTTCCCAGGATAAATCATATCTATCTCCCCTTCTTTTACTAATCGTTCAGCTCTCTTCCAATCTAAAAGTGTATCAATATCGATTGCAAATGCGGGATCGATAACAACAGGAATAATTGCATCTCCACTCATTGACCGTTTTCCAAGAATCGTCTCTCGCCGTAAAACATCAATATGCCCTGTTTGCCAGTATGTCTCCGGTAATTTTTGTCGCGGTGCATTGTAAGACTCAGGAAGCCCATCAATCTGTAAAATTGGCATCAGGGTTCCATTCGCTTGAATATGCCACATCTTATATGGGTTCTGCCCCGAAGGAACAACCCCCCTTATTGAGCCTGCCTTTGGATGGTTAATTAACGCTTCAATTGCGTCATCTATCAGTTTAACAGGAATTACTGGTGAAGTCGCACGTAATTGAACGATCATTTCGGGTTTATATTTTTCGTTTTCTTCTAACCAGAGTAGTGCGTGTTCAAAGACAGGAAAATCCATCGTGTCATCTCGGGCCAATTCCGCTGGGCGTAAAAATGGAGTCTCAGCTCCAAATTCTCGAGACACAGCAGCAATCTCTTCATTATCAGTTGATACGATCACACGCGTAACATGCTTGGATCGAAGGGCGGCAATTATGCTATACGCAATTAATGGATAGCCTGCAAACTCCCGAATATTCTTACGGGGAATAGATTTGGAGTTCCCTCGTGCAGGTATCAGTGCTAAAATTTCAACTTTTTTCATCCGCTTTCCTTAATTATTCAAGATGATCCGCTTATTATATTTGCCTGACTGTAAAATCCCTCGGGCTAATTCCAACGATTTCTTACCATCGCTATACCCGCATATTGGCTTAACACCTCTTTCGCAAATATCCAAGAAATGCTGCATTTCAGCTAAAAACATTTGATTTCGTTCATAATTATCAAGTGGGTCCATTTCAACTATTTCACCAGAAGCTTTTTCAATAAGAACACGGCTGGTCTCATATTCCCAATAAACTGTACCACCTGAGCATATTATTGACAGATAATGTTTTTTGGGCTGCTGATAATAATCAAGGTGCAACCCCCCTACTACATTGTTCATAAAAGTTAAGAGCACCTCAGCGGTATCTTCTGATTTGATTTCTAAATCGCTAAATTTCCCAGTAACAGCATACAATTCCTTTACCTCTCCAAATATCCACCGGAGATAATCTAACGGATGGCTAAGTGTAAGCACAACTCCTCCACCCATATCCCGGTCTGCAGCATAACTCTTCCTGTAATCTTCCCACGGGTGCCAGCCCGGCAGATATTCTCCCCAATGGCTTCGGAAAGAAATGGGCCTTCCAATCACCTGATCATCGATTATCTTTTTTACTGATTTCAATCCTGGATTAAACCGGAATTGAAATCCAACAAATACAACGCTTGCGCTTTTCTTCAGGGCAGCTTCAAAAGTGCCAAGACTTTCAAGCGTGTGTGAAATAGGTTTTTCGATAAATATGTGGCAGTTGGCTTTCGCCGCTAGTTCGGCGACAGGCATATGCATTGCCGTGGGATTAGATATGATAACAGCATCTGGATGGCTATTAAAAGCTTTCTTTAGATCCATTCCCACAGGAAAATTACCAATTTCCTCATCTGGGAGCGAGCTTTTATGGGTTCGATAAAGAACAATATCACTTACTCCTAAATGAACAAGGTTTTTTAGATGGCGTCTTCCAATTGAGCCTAATCCAGCGATTAATATTTTCATTAATTTCCTAAGATGTGTTTACGAAAATTCAGGCATTGATTATTTTGAACAACCGCTGATAAAAGAAATAAGCAATCTTCTTAATCATTGGTATCTGGAAAAGCTTTACAGCCCAGCTTGCCATTTGAGTTGAAGCCTCAACACCCTCGATATCAATCCCAAATTCACGAATGAATTCAGCTCCTTCCTGGTTGATCTTGTTGCCTAATAGACGAACAGTGGCAGGGGTTGTGCATAAACGAAGCATTTTCAATTGATCGATCGTTATGTCCAATTCACGCATTTGTCCCATCAAATTACTTTTCCATTTATCCGGCATTGCTTTCAAGATTCGAGCTTTCACTGCGACAAATTGATAATGACCTGCTGAAGCGTACGTTTTAATCCCTTTATACGTTATTCGAACATCTTCTAACCCATTTATTTCTTTTTGATATTGTTCCCATGTCCGGCCCATGTTTGCAATATAATGGATTTCTAAATCCTTATCAACAAGATTTCCTTTTTTCATTTCCACATCTGACCTGGCTGCAAATCGCATGGTCGTTTCAACGCCTTCTTTCATATGCGGTTTAATATACATACCTGATACAGCCCCAACATCGGGGTACGTATCGATCACCTCTAAATGGCGTTTCAGCCACCCGGGAAGAAAGAAGACATCATCATCACAATACGCAATGATTTCACCAGGTGCAGCCTTAAACATAATTTGGAGTGCACTTATTTTGCCAATATTCTTACTTGAGAGCATCAGAAGATCAATATTTCCCGCATCGCGTTGTTTGCTCAGGTAATCTACAACCCCTGCGCTACTGCCGTTGTCAAAAACCATCAAGTCAAATGGTTCTTGTGTATTTTTCAAAATACTCTCTATACATACCCGCATAACATCGAATCGATCCTTAAAATAACCAACATCATTGGGCACATATGTTAGTATCGCCGCAGTTACTCGCGCTGGGATATAATCTGACATTTTTCCCCGGCCTGGATTCATTCCAACTCTTGGCAAAAATAACTCCTTTCAAACAATCTTCTAGTTTTCTCCTGATATATATTAAATGCTATCATATTTAGGTTCTTTTATTCTTTATCTATAAATCATTGCCATTAACAATTAACTATTTATTATTTTTCTTAACGCAGCATATCCTTTCTTTGGATTAAAAATATAGAAGAATAATTTACCGAGGATCTGAGAACGCTTATTCGTCAGTGGAAAAACCTCAATTTCACGAATCGTTTTTCTCCAAGAGCATTTTCTCTTTATTAACTTTCCATTCTTGAGGTTATATTGCGCATCAAAAAGCGTAAATATTGTATGCTCACCACCACCCCTAATCACGTTCTCTTTGGTTTCAGGAAGACGGTAATGCGGCTTTCCGCCTGGTAAATGCGCATAATCATGTGATTGGTGAACAATCATCACATCATGTGTACCATCAACAACTGTCCATCCTTCCCAACGACTTTTATATATAAACCAATTATCCCAGCCAGCTCGCCCAATGGCTAGATCAGGTATTAACTGGTAACAGATTCTCGGAAAAATGAAGTAATCGCTGCCCTTGGGTGGATGTAATTTTGCTTCGATTGGCACTCTTTTCTTTAATAACTTGAAATCTCTATCATTTTCCCCAACTTCTTCAAGTACATCCATATCCCAGCGTTGGCCAATGATTAGAAATTCATTTTTCACTTTAGACACATCCTTTATCGATTGAATGAAGTCTGAGAATAAAATGATATCCGCATTAACAATCGCCAAGTAAGGTGATTTACTCTCATTTCTACCAATCTCCAGCATTGAACTTATCAGAGGTGTACCTTTTTCATTACATCGTACATCTGGATAATGTCTAATTCCCATCAAAAGCGTGTTTTCCTCAATTCCTTCATCATTCCCTAGAACAATCACATCTACCAGGTTCCCTAACGCTTTCCAAGACCGCAGTGCATTTCTCTGGATCTTCTGGATATGGGAATCCTTAAAAGATTTTGGAGCTGTGAGAATCGTGACAAGTGGTTGGTTCATTCTTTCTCTTCCCCCAACCCAATGTTTGATCGATCATCAACGTCTCGGAATGACTTGTGAGCTACGTCCGCATTAATTTTTTCTAACTCAGGTTTTTCTTCTAGTGTTAAAAGCACTTCACGCCAAGAAAAATTTATACAGCAATCCAGTTCATTAAATAAGGCACGGATAAATTCCAGATCTTCGGGTGTGTCAACTGTCCACCTTCGATCACCATAATTCTTTTCAGCATCAAGAATAAGTATCGAAAATCTATCTTTGACAGAATATAGATACGGCATCACATGTTCACGTTCAAAAGGTAATTTTGCCCAATGCCATGCTCTCT